>Ga0307510_10008483_pt1 | contig 12243 bp, 16 predicted proteins | sample 12_EM_MG_FD_207224 | JGI IMG/M metagenome (GOLD analysis project Ga0307510, IMG submission 207224) | Populus trichocarpa ectomycorrhiza microbial communities from riparian zone in the Pacific Northwest, United States - 12_EM | ecosystem: Host-associated > Plants > Roots > Unclassified | place...
GAGTTACCAATCACTATCTCAGGTTGATCCATGCACGTTTGCGTCAGATGAGACTGTGCAACGCCTCTTGAAGGAGACAGAGGAGCTCTTCACAGCGCGTTTCGGTGGGCTCTTGTGGTGTCCGACTTTGATAGCGCCCTCATGGTTTCACAAACAGCGAAAGGTGACAGGAAGCGCGCTCTAGTTCGCCTGCGCATGGTTTCTTCTTTCAAGACGCATCATTTTAGCACGTTTCGCACCGGTATCGCTCTCGGCCTGGCCTTTCCTGCCGTCATTGATGGCCTCGTGCGCTGTGAGTCCTCATATATCCCACGTTGGTCGCTGAGCCTCGTCCAGGCCTTCAGCCACACACGCGCATTTCCATACCGTCATGGGGCAGCATACTTTATATATACGCGATTCTTCTGGTCCCTACACTTTTGGCGTTTCTTGTGGGTGTAGACATGTTAGTCTGGAGTGCTTCGAGGATCAACTACGTCTTCATCTTCGGTAAAGTACCTGGGAACCTTCGTGTCGAATCATCTCTAATGGGCAGTACAGATCTGGACATTAGATCCCGTCTTGATCATCGGGAGTATTTTGAGGTGCGTTTCTGGGGGGCTTCGCCGCACTGTGGAGGCACACTGACGAAGCACCATCGTAGATACCCTCCATTGCTCTGGCAGCTCTTTGTTGGGCCTTCTGGCTCTCGTTTTCACGTGCTGCGGAACCTACAATCCAACCGTGGACATGGCCTTTGATTTGGCTGCTCTTTGTCGTGGTATTGATGATCAACCCTCTACCTGTCATGTCTCGCGCGAGCCGGTGGTGGTTCCTTCGTAAAATGGCGAGGCTTCTGTCGAGCGGATTTAAACGAGTGGAGGTAAGCCAATCCAATAATTCATGTATTCTTGAGCCGCCGTTCTCATCATGGCACGTGGCCCAGTTTACAGACTTCTGGCTGGGGTACGCACTTTCCGACTTGGTGATAGCCACAGGGTTACCTGTTAATATTCGACCTCACTAGGGACCAACTTTGTTCTTTGGCATTCCCTCTCGGGAATATCTATTTTGTCGCGTGTTCATATGCTCGGGGATTCCGGACCAGTCCATTCCATGAATGCAGTAGGCCCGCTCTCTGGGGCGTGCCTTTCCTCTTTGCCACATTGCCATTGGTGGCCCGCTTCGGGCAGAGCATTCGGCGTTGGTGGGACTCTGGTTTGATCACGCACTTAATCAACGTTCGTCTTCTCCTGTTGGGTGTGGGACCGCTTGAGCTTGACCACTTTTTCCCTCAGGCTGGGAAATACTTTACAGGGATCGTGTATTACTTCTGCTACTACTTGTGGCGACATAACGGCGAGCAATTCCCCATCAGGTCGTCTCTGTCGTCTGGGCTGACGCGTTTAAAGGTTCTACTCATGGCACGAGCTTCGTCTTTTTCTGTCTCTTGGGAACAATTTACTCAATATATGCTTCATCATGGGCAAGTCCAACGCGTTCTGTATTGATCAAGGGCTGACTACTGAGCATCAGGATCTACTCATGGACTGGTCTCTCTTACGCCCTCATACACGGTTTATGTTCCTACGCGAAGAACTACTCTATTCAAGCCACATTCCAGTGCGTGCCATCTTATCATCGGCCTTTGCGCCCCAGCTGATAGCCCTACGACAGTTCTACTATCTGGCCATCGTGAGGGGTTCACCACTCTGAGGTAAAGAGGTGCAAACTGACAGAAAGTGTAGATTACGAACATTCTCATTCGCTTTATTTGGATAATTTACATCCCGAAGCGCGGGCCGAATCCTGCCCTTCGCGTGTGGATAGCAGCGATTTTCGAGGTGCTGCGACGATCTCAATGGAACATCTGTACGCCTGTTCTCATCTTTCCCACGTTTTACTTGCTTGCCGACCAAGGACCCGTTCGGTCCCGCCCAGACCGCTTAGAAAACGAACATCTTGGCAACATGGACCAGTATCGCATCACACGGGAGGTGCCTCTACCTTATTCGTTCGACGAACTCAGTCACGAGACGGATGTGGGTGATGAAGACGATAACGTTAAAACACGGAAAAGTGTGCGCTCATCCAAGTCGAAACAAGGATAACTAGAGTGTCGCTAAGTCTGTGGGGTGGCGGGATGATAAAATATCACGACCGATTTATTAGTCAGGGTGGAATATGGTGTTTTGCATAGCATCGACTATGTCCAGAAGACCCCAAGGAGGGAACTTAGCCCGGAATTGGCAGGTCATGGACATCAAAATGAATACCCCTTCGAGTCTCGGCTACGCTTCATTGAGTATAAGCGACCCAGAAAAATGGGGTAGATTGTCGGCAAAAGCAAGGAAGATGAGGAAGTGGGTACCCTGGGGCATCGCGAGACAGGGTTTATTTCATCGTGGCTGCGATCTGTTCCAACTCCCGGGCAATCAAGGAGTTGGGACACGAGGAACGCAACTCCCTGCATTCCTACGGTCAGCAAGTTCGCTACAGAGAAAGGGCTAACCAAGAGACACGCACTCTATCTTAGCACGATCGCCGCGTTCCTTGCACTCCTTACCAGCCATTACCCACTCTCCACATTCGACGTAGAGGTCAACGCGTTTGGGAGCATCGCAACGTTGCACATAACTGACCGCTTCCTTTGCGTGTCCCTTCTCGACGAGATGTCTCACGAACGCCTCGTACCCGATAGGACTCCGCTTCGACCGCGAAAATGCCTCTAGGCCCTCGAAATCCCGGGTGGCGGTCAATGCGTGTAACTTCAGGTACCAAAACCTGAAAAAAAAACCCCCCCACCATCACCGGTGAGCGAGGGTGCGTGTCACGGGGCAGACGCTGTCATATCATACCTTTTGTCGGGTACTTTGAAGTCAGACTTGACCTTGTCGGCGCGCTTGGACATGCCATTGAGGAGGCATTTCTTGATGGTCTCGTCGACGCTGAGCCCGAAGAACTCTATCTTGTCCGTGGATTCTTTCTCGAGCGTTTGCTGGAACGCTAATAAGCGACTGTATTCGTCCATCATCTAAATATGATGTGCATTATTGTCGTCGTCATGCAAACCGTGCGGGCATGAGCCGAAATTTAAGAAACCAACCTTGGCCTCAAATGAACGTTCTTTATCCTCCGAGAAGAATTTTTGCGCGGCTTTGATCGATGTGACCTTCGCGGCAGGGTCCTGACGCGGACATTGGCTTCAGACGTACAGAGCCAAGAATTTTTTCATGACTTGCCTTCATTCGCTTCGCTTCTTCTAAACTAAGGACGGCGCTCTCGACACGTCTATCATCAGAGTAATAGAAGTCCCGGAGCATCTCTGGGTTCTGCTCCCTCGCATACACCTGCAGCAGCCTGCTGGCTGGTGCGAGGCTGGAACCACCGTCCTCGATTGAACGGAAGAAAGCACCCAAGGGTAGGCGGTTGTATAGTTGCAACAAGACATGATACACTGAACGAATATGAGCAAGCGCATCGGTGAACCAAGCCGCGGCAACATACCTAAATCCGTGTCGCCGCTGTCAACAGCTTTTTGGAGAGCTAATCGATCTTCCTTCATGACGAGCAACAAGGGGACTTGATCCGAGGCCCTCAGTTCATGGTCCAACAACTGGATCCCCATGGGTTGCACCAAAAACGTAGAATTCGTGGCACGGAGTAACTTACCATTGTAGCCAGGCGAGTCCGGCCAACCTCCCACGCTTTCTTTGCGATCTCGGCGTAACTGACGGACGCCCCTCCTAATTTCTCAAATTTCTCCACGATGACCCTCGATACTTCTTCATCTCCAATCATGTCAGAGTCCTTCCCGTCTCCACTGACGACTGGCTTCGATTTAGTAATCTTTGTAGATGCCCAGTGCTTGAGAACATTATCCGGGGAGAGCGATAGGAAAGAAGATATATGGAGCGCAAGAAGGTGCAGATTACGTGAAGTCAGTCGGGAGATGAGGTGAGCAGGCGAGAGATAGTTGTATCTTGACGTTCTCAGTCAAAATGTGGGCGTCCATGAGAAGGATGGGCTCACTGGAAATGTGTGATGGGTATGCCCACTTCAAAATGGCGCACTGCATTGAGGACCTTGAGTGTCTTGCCCATGTTCACAAAATCATTGGGATTGTATAGATCCAAAAAGGATTTGCCGAAATTTGCGGCCTACGGGGTTTGGCATTTCGGTCACTTCAACAACGGGCTCAGCACGAGACACATACACTCAAAAGCTTCCGCTGCCATTCGGGTTCCCATTCCTGTCCCGCTGCATCAATGACCTCGTCGACGGCGGCGGCAAGGTCTACTTTTATACTTCGTATGTTCTCATCGGCTTTGGGGGAGCGGTTATTGAAATTCTCCCAAGCGTCGAATAAAATTGCGGACGGTGATGTGGATCCCGGCCTGAAAACGGACACACTGGATGCTGGAACCACGTCAGCAAAGCATCTGGCTTCATGAAAAGTTTTAGTTACCCGGAACTTTCTGTATAAAGTCACATGCATCGGCGGCGATTACTCTGACCCCGTCGACCTCTGTGACGGCAAAGGTAGGGCCAGCATAGAAATACCTAAGTTTGGTGTCAACGATGCATAGAATATCTGCAAGCGGACGCACTGTAATATATCCCCAAATGGGCCTACCAGTAGCACAAGCGCATCCCAGGTGAGGAGAATGGCATCATTACCGCACCACTCGACCTGCTTAACGGGACCCTCGGCCCCGGCAGGCGCGGAGTCAAACTCGGCCAGGTTTCGCTGGAAATCGGTCGAGACAACCCAGAGCGTCCCGGACATCGTCAACAGGGCAAGTGATTTTCCATTGGGCGACGGGGCGATATGTGTAAATGGTCCCCGGGATAAGCGTTGGTCCATCGCCTCAAGGTTGTCCACGGAGAGAACGCTAGACTCGACAGAGAGCAGAACCTCGACGTGGCGTGATATCGTGAGGTCTGGCGGAATGAGGGTCCAAACAGCGGGTGGCTCAGAGAGACCTACCTATCAGCTCGATTGAGAACCCGTGAAATAGGTGGACGAAGACTCACTTGGGTTGGCTAAGGTCAACGGTTTACCACCCTCCCACCCTTTCACTTCCAACAGCTGCAATGAGCCTGTCATTGCTACTAGACCGCTATCGTATATGCGCGCGTCCGTTATTCCAACTTCACCAGCATCTGTGCCCAAAGAGAATTGGACGTAGTCGCCTTGCAGATCATAGAGACGGTATACGCCCTCCTCGTTTACGACCACTAGTCTCTCATCGCCAGTCCACCCAAAGCGAATGATCTTTGCTTGCTCCCACTAAAAAAGGGGGGTCAAAGAGGGCGTATGAATTGGCAAAGCAAGCAAGGCGTACTCCAAGAAGCAGTAAACCTTCGCCAGAGGGCGAATACACGTGAATTTGTGACTTTGCAAACATCGGTGTCGAAGGTCCGATAGCAACTAGTTTGCTTGTGTCCCTCATGAGTGCTGTTGGATGCGCCGTGAACCCCTGTCGTCGCAAGATACGGCACACTCACCCAATGGACCGCCATTGTGGCATCCGGCGACGATGCAATCGCCTAGATTAGGCAACTTTCCATCAAGCGTGTACAGACGTTGTTGTCTGTAGAAGACATTGCCGTCTTGCATAGCCTGCCATGATGTCGTGGGATGTTCAGCCATTGCTGACTTGGACAAACACGACACGGACTAGTTACGTGGCCACGTGACGATCCTGGTTTCCTTTCCTTGCCACGCCACGAGACACGAGTTGCTCACTCTCTCCGGTCCTGTACCAAACAAACTATGAGGTCATTAGCCCGTCATACCATCGCACCGCCTCATTATCGTATTGTCACTACGAATCTTTCCCCACGTCTGCGCACTCCGAAAGCACCACATGTCAGTCGTAGGACTATCTTCCGAACTGGAACGGCGTTGCCTACAGGGTTAAATCCCCGTGTGGGAACCATATTTCTTGGGCTCATAGGCCTAGGATTCGTCTCAACGATGATTGGGGTGTCCGTATGTCATCTTCTCAGTCTTTCCATCACATTCTGACTTGCTCTGATAGGTATGAATTCTACTCTTCCTTTGCCATCTGGCCGGAGGAAGTTCGCTCGGATTTGAGGGCCGGTGTCAAGGCTAAACAACAGGGTAACCTTGCCCTCAGCCGTAAATTATTAACACAGTGCGTTCTTCCTTATTTATGCGCCTCCGCTGTTATTGAAACGAGGGTAAAGAGCTCTCCAGACCGCTTTATCGCTCCCCCCAGACCGGTTTTCGCCCTCGCCTTATTTGAAACTGTCGGGGATGGCAATCACTCTCTGCGAGGTACTTGAACAAGACAACAAGCCGAAAGAAGCCTATGGGGGGTACATTGCCGCACTGGAACACCTACGGAAGAACCGGTCTGCTCTCACAAGTGAGGAAAGGCTGCGCGCGATATCTCTGGGACAGAGGCTTGGAGAAATGGCGGATAAGTATCAATTGGGCGAGGCCGAGGAGGAACGATGGTTAACCTGGTCGGTCGAGGAAGTGTTGAAGCTTGCAAAGGATATCGGAAGCTCTGGGCCCAGAGAGAACAGCGAGGAGGGCAATCTCGTACTTTCCGATCTTGAGTTACCAAAGTGGGTCACTGTGACGGACATCGGCGCGCCTTTGGAAACCCTCGGGGGCTTTTACGCTCGGACTGGTAGATTGACGTGAGGCCGATAAACCAGCTTCTTCACCTTTAAAACGCTGATTAGCTGCCTCTCTGTCCCTACCCAGATTTGCGGTCCCACTTTATCTCCACACCATATCCCTCTTGGTTCCTCCCGTCACCTCTCCGAGGAAAGCAACCGCTGAGGAACTTTGCCGAGGTTTGCACCGTGCATAGCCTCATACAGTGGCCGAGGCTGATCACACTCCTTCACAGGCGCACAATTAATGAACAATCTCGCGGAACTGTTCATGCGGAGCACCCCAACTCCGGCTGTGTTACATCAGTCCGAGGCTTGGGCCCGCCAAGCTCTTTCCTTATTACAGAAGACGCAAGGAAATGCTAGCCGATCCGACGATGTCCGTATGTGCGAGGACGCGTTAGCTGTGGTTTTGTTTAATTTAGGGTCACTTCGTGAGGTTTGTACAGTCCATTCTCAGACGTTTAGGTGGCTGAAAATTCTCCCCCCACTCAAGATGAACGATGACCCAAAATCTGCTCGAGAGTTGTTCGAGCAGTCTCTGGAGCAGTCCAAGAAGCTTAAATTCCAGGAGGGTATGATGCAAGCCCGGAGCGCGATTCGGAGGTTGGATAACAAACAATATGACACTGTACCTATCGCTACAACCGGACGATAATGCTAAGCCAGGTCTGTGCCAAATGAATAAAAATGACTGAGCGTAGTGACCATAGATACATTATCCACAGGTAAGTCCTAACGTAGATAACGTCGACATATCCATCACGAATCTTCATCTGGGACATCCTCCACCGTGGCCCCGCGACTTCCCGACCGCGAGTTTGCAACCGAGACGCCCGAATCATCAACATCATCGGCGGCGTTCTCGGGCGTATTGACACCGCTGCTCAAATTCTTGCCTTTCTCCGATTTCTCTCCAGATTTCTTCTTCTTCGACTTCTTTTTCGGGAGGTCCCACTCCCAGAGAGGGATGAAGGAGTCGACCTGAATACAGGGAATGCGGTTAGGTTCCATGGGCAGTCTGGTTCGAATGTGAACATACGAATCCGACATCGGCAAACAACCGGGGAAATATCCATATGCCGGGACTTGCAACGAGGACGGTGACGATGTAGAAGATCAATCGTATAACAGAGATGACGAGTAGCAACCCAATGAGACCCAAGAAGATCATAGAGAGGTACCACACGCCCAAACGCAGGATTGGAGGCCACAACGGGAACATGACGCCAGCTAGAATAATTGCGACCATTGCAACGCCGCCAACATAGTTTGTCCATTGTGATCCTTCATAGAACCACGCATAGTATTCGTCGGGTTTGAGAACCTGCATGGGATTGACCTGTAATGATTTCGGGGATGATGAAGAGCCCATGGGTTGGCCACGATCCACCCGTAAGAAGAAGGTATATGGGATAATGGTATTAAGGAGTTCCAGTGCCTCGGTTTCTGACGTGATTTTGGGGGTATTCTTGGTTTTGGCATATGCAGGTGACAACAATGCCTTCACAGCGGACCTTCCTGGTGGCCATCATGGGCGTTACAAAGGTGTACACGAGGCGACATTGGAGAGGGGTGGCACGTATCACTCACCTTTGAAATAGTCAACCCGTTTGCCATTCAAGACCCCGACCCTGTTCTTGAGCCCCGCTTTACTACTGCGGAGAAAATTTACGACATTCCGTATCTCCTGCGATGCCTTTTGCTGCTGCTCGGCGGTCGACATGGCCTGTGGAGACTCCGCTACATCACCGAAATTAACGCCACGCCGCCCGCATACGTGGCAAGAAAAATGCTCACAGAGGACGCGTATCCAATTTAGCTGTGGTGGATGCAAGCTTTAGCCTCACACGCACGGCGGTGAGAGAGTGGTGTTGGGAGAGATGAATGAGCTGGCGAAACGAGTTGTCTGTGCGGGCCTCGGGTTGATCACATAAGCAGACCATATTGTCAAAAATCTCCGGACCCTTCCGGACCGGCTCGCACCCGAAGTAACTTAGTTTGGCGCTGTCACAGTTCTCGCCACGTGAAATCCCTGTGTTGGATTGGCCGGCTGAAGCCATAAATTCAACCATGTGCTTTTTTTTTTTGTGATTCGCTCCATATTGTATCCTTTCAACTAGATAGCTCATCACTGAGTTGGTGCCTCGAAAATACCCATGTCTACACCCCTCCGGCGACATGCTGCGCAGTCTCTACGTGCTGAAGTAGTAGACTTGGATGCCTCGTCCTTTCCCCAACCCGTCACGAAAAAGTATCGTACCATCACATTTGCGGAATTGCCCACATGGATGAAAGATAATGAGTTCATTCTGACGGGCTATAGAGGGTGAAAGAGTTCCATTCCCTAACGGAGACCATGCAACGTTCTCACACTGAACTTCTTTATCTACAGGGAATTGAATAGCTGGCGGAAGTGCTTGAGTTCGGTCTTCGGCTGTATGTGCAGACCACCGACAATTAGCCTTTGATCGCGTCTCACCAATTTTGTTGTCAGATCTACATAATGAAACAGGTGTGGCGCGACCGTCTTTATGTCATACGCACCCTATGTTGAGGTACCGAAACCAGTGAACATCCATACCCATCTCCACGCATCCCTTTTGTTTGCGTGTTTTCTGCTCACGTTCAGTGATTCCCACTTCAAAGCTCACGAGGACATATCTTGGGCCGATCGTGCCGTATTTATCGCTTTTCTCTCATCAGCCGTCTTTTGTTTGGTTTGTAGTGCAGTCTTTCATATGGCCTCATCACACTCAAAGCAAGTGCGTGTCTTCCAACTAACAATGAATACTTGCATGCCTGGAACGCACTGACCAATCGTCCAAAGGTGGCTGCTAGATGCCATGCTTTAGACTATTCTGGGATCATTGGCAAGCCCATTTCATGCTTCCTCTGGATATAATTTTGACTTCGCCCTAGCCCTCATCCTTGGCTCTTGTTATCCTTGTTTGTATTATGGATTCTACTGCGAACCGCATTATAGAATTGGTTACGTACTACTTATCACTCTGGCCGGGCTTGGTGCGTTGACAATTTTCAGCTATCCCCGTAACTATAACACTCTCCCTCCTAGCGGCGGCTTACATTGTTTTAAACCCGGAATATGCAAGACCAACCCACCGTCATGCGCGAACCAGAGTTTTCATCGCCCTGGGTCTGTCCAGTGTCTTGCCCGTCTCTCACTTGATGCTCTCTCACGGAATAGACATCCTATTCCGAGAAATGGGCTTCTTCTGGCTCCTAGCCGCGGGAGTCATGTATATCACGGGGGCCGTACTATAGTAAGTCTATCTCCGCGATGATTCTCCCAATAACCGCACCACTTACCTTGTTCCATATTAGCGCAAATAGGATCCCAGAGAGGCTTGCCCCAGGCAGATTCGACTATTTCTTCTCGTCTCATCAGATTTTCCACATTTTCGTTGTCCTTGCTGCTCTTTCGACATATGTATGTGTGCGGGCAGCATTCGATCACCGACATAGTCTAAGTGGGATGTGCGTGGCATAAGTACCAAACGGGGTACAATTAGTTTAAGTGAGTCCTTTCTGTTCTGACACCCATCCGATGCCCATCACTATCAGGTTATTCTTATTCTTTGATGTCTTGGCGTCCTATAGTTATCATTCCTTTACGGGGCCCTCACGGTTCTATATGGTCCGAGATGGACGGCTGTATGTTTGACCAGCTAACGTGAGATTGGCCGTGGGAGAGATATCGTGGTATGTCATACAGAATCCCTGGCTTGGCCCGGGAATCGGCGGTGCCGGCGCCACAGATACACCTCGCCTAGTTTTGTCCGTGCCTTCGAGACTTCCTTTATTCTCTCTTTGACAACTGGGTCCGAGGGCCTCCGGGATAACTTAACCCATACTTTGCTTAGGTCCATCTCCATCAGTAAGGTGAAATCATATACACAGCCCCAACACTGCTCGACATTTAGGCTCCAGAGATCTTCCCAGCTGTCCTCCGTTATAACAGTAATGGAGAATGGTACAATGCCTCTCAAATACCCACACAATTACTAGTACCTACTACTCTGGACGCGTAGGCGGGTATTAAGAGGCGCTTGCGCACAACGAGTCGTGAATGCATACTGATATCCAGTGCTGAGGTCTTGCCCTCGGCTGGCGTCCTGACGGGATCCTTGATGCTTCTTCTTATCATCAGATATTGGCGCCCGGCGCTTTGCGGACGGCCACGTGCATTTCCATGGATATCCAGCGGAGTGATGTAGCATCGGGCCAACATGCCCGTCCGATGGAAGCCCGCACCACGGTGCCGCAACGCGGATTTCTACACCTGCAATTGATCTCATTCGTCTCACGCCCTTGCCAGACTGCTCCGAACTACCGCGGTGCGACGGCTGTACCCAAAGGGGTTGACACACATGGAACCTTTTAGTGAACACACTCGTTTGTATTGGATCCCTCCATCTGTTTCCGGCTGCCTTCCCGATGCATGCACTCTTCCCGAACATACAGCCTCTCCGATCCTTTTCGCCTGTCCGGTATGACCGCTCGCAACAAGTGCACTGCCGGACTATGGGCCTGCTATATTAATACCTCAAACCGTTAGCTCGACTAGCTTCATTCTTGCAGCTCGACCTGCCATGTATCCCTTCGGACTGGTAACCCTCCTTCAATTCGTTTGGGAACATGAACTTCCTTCATTGTTCGTCATGGTGGCTATCGGCTTGCTTCTGTCGGTCGTGTTTCTCTGTCACGGCAATCAACGCCGCCAGGATGCTCCTACTACGCTCTCCCGATTTCCTCTCTTCAATATCACGTCTTTCTTGACGCAACGACACGACTTTCTCGCTTGGGGATTTAGAGTAACGAATCAGCGGCTTTTTCAGTTTAGACTCTTGCGTGTACGTCACACCTTGTTGATCCTCCTGTTCTCTTAGTGAAGATGTTTTTGTTGACGTTGGCACACCTCTCGTGGACGCAGAACAATGTGGTCGTCGTCTCTGGAGAGCGTGGGCGGAAAGACTTTTTTAACGCAAAGGGGCTGGACTTACAGGAAGGCTTTAGGATTCTTTCGGGTGTGGTGAGCATACTGGATGACCTGTCATGCACCCCCACCCATCAGAGTAACTTTCTTCCTTAGTTCCCTATCCTCAGTGGCGTGACAACAGAACTTCGCCAACAGCGGGTTGCTAGAATATATAAGCGCCTGGCGAACGTCCAACGGAACGAACGTTTGACGGATTGTACGTGGTCTGGCCCGCGTCGAACGAGCTATCTCACCTTATTTCCGCACAGTAATTCCCGAAATTTTGAATGACATCGGGCGGGTCTTACAACCATGGGAAAAGGCCGGGACCCTTGACCCTTTTGAAAAGATACACGAAGTAAGTCGACTGCTCTCTTTTGCTATACCCTCTACCTCCGTAGATGGCGACTGTCGAAAACGCATGGCTATCCGGGGGTACTGTGATACCTGTCGGCTTCTGTGATTGATATTACAGCGCTCACTCCCTTCCTATTTCAGCTCGTATTCCAAACCACCACAAGGTGTCTGACGTGCACGGAAATAGCTGACGACCCCGAAATCGTGGCTCGCCTCCGGAAGCTTTACGACGAAGTTGATCGTGGAACGAC
>Ga0307510_10008485_pt1 | contig 12243 bp, 10 predicted proteins | sample 12_EM_MG_FD_207224 | JGI IMG/M metagenome (GOLD analysis project Ga0307510, IMG submission 207224) | Populus trichocarpa ectomycorrhiza microbial communities from riparian zone in the Pacific Northwest, United States - 12_EM | ecosystem: Host-associated > Plants > Roots > Unclassified | place...
AAGTTCTTTGGGTCTGGCATACTCGCCAGACCCATGTTTCGCCAGATCCACGTTATCTTGGACTTGATTGACGATCAAGTCCAAGTTTTTTAGATCTGACATATTCGCTAGATGCATGTTACCTTGAGATTAGTTGACTGTCAAGTGCAAGTACTTTAAGTCTGATATGTTTATCAATTTTATTTTATTTTAAAAAAATATTTATAGAAGAACTAATAACCAAAAATTAAGTCGTAGCAATGCTTTAATTAATCATAACCATGGAGAGGGAAGAAAGCAGCTGCTAACAGCTTCTTAAAAAATCTTTTGCCTTTCAAGAAATTATTGGATTAGCGATCCTCATCAAGTATATATAATTTAACAAATAATTTGATTAAGGATAAATATTTAATCTACTTAAAAAATCTCTCTGAAATAACCCTATAGTCTCTTCCCTTTAATAATTCAAGGATTTCAGGATGGATATTTATAAAAAAAAAAAAAAAAACGAAAGGATCTTTTCAATTTCATTTATATGATCTTTTAAAAATAATGATTTATTTTTGGATCCACCACTGCGTTGAGTTCCACTGGTATCTTACTTTATAGCCATGGACCTTTTTCAATTCATCTACTAATAATATTCATCACAATCGTCATAAGAGAATTCCAAAAACAAAGCAATCACTAGTCACATCCACTAATTGCAATCTTTTGTCAGCAAATCAAGTGGAAAACACAAGTAGACATTGGAGAAATTGTTTCATTAATTAATTTTCTGTTGAAATTAAATCAAAGCCTGCAGTAATAAATATTAATTAGTACGAGAGAGAGATATTTTTAATTAAAAGTTGACTAAGAGGCTAACTACTACTTGCTAATTAATTAATATATAGGATTAATCGAATATTTATGTTAATAAAAAATATATATGTATACTATAAAACACTAAATGCAAGCAGCTTTTTCAATTTATTGTCTTTTTGAACGTCTTTTCAGCCAGATTAGATTAGTGACTCCGACTGGATCAGATAGCTGAAGGGTAATTATAACGAAAAACTTTGTCAACGCCAACAATAAATTATTAGGTGTTTGTTGGGCAATTAAAGACCGTTAATATGTTGGAAAGGCTCTGATACCGTTGAAAATAGAAACACAATTATGAACCTTGAAGATCAGCAGCCTTTTACTGATCACGATGGGATAGCCACCATGACATGCATGCTACCACCTTGCCTGACTTTCTGGTTTCTGTTTTTTGAATTGTGGATCCTCTTTGGATTCTTCTGCGTACGTGCTAGCTACTGTGAAAGGGTGTTTCTTCGGGTGCTTGTATTATATTTGTAATTTTTTTCAAAGTTTTTTTTATTTAGAATATATTAAAATAATATTTTTTTATTTTTTATAATTTATTTTAATATTAACATATTAAAATTAAAATGATCTAAAAGTACTAAAAAATTTAATCTGTAACAAAACAAATTCAAGTTTTGATTAAAAAATTGTTGAAACTCAATGTAAAAAAATAATCTCATCTTTGTTATATGGTATTATGGAATGTATATATATAGAAAATATTATAGCACTACTCTAGTATTGTAATCTCTATATTTACTATTGTATATTGCCATACACATATAAATATGAAAGGTTAGTAAACTAATAGGTTAAGCCTCTTATTTTTTCTCAACTTGGTATCAGAACCTTAACACATCAAAACTTATATCTCCCTCTTCCTTATGTACTTTGCTGCTGCTACCGACTTCTCCCTCCACCAAATCGGCACTACTTCGTGGCCAGCCGACCACTCACAGGCTATTACCGGTAGCCCCTTCCCCTTCCCACAGTAACCGTCTCCCTCTCTTGTAGAGCATGACAATGGTTCATCTTCTCATATTTTTGGCATTCCTCTTCATATTATAGGGGCCTCAACTCTAGCTATAGTTGTTTTGTCCAACACTCAACAAGTTATTTCATTGAAGCTTATGAACATCAATTATCTCTATTGACGAATGCAAATGAAGTCATATCTTCTTGGTCAGGGTGTCTTCCACTTTGTTGATGGCTCCATGTTGTGTTCTCCTTCTCATGTTTTTGACAGTTTTGTTGGTTCTCCTTCGACCATCAACGCCTCTTTTCTTCATTGGAAGCAACATGATCAACTTATTTTGAGTGTGTTATTCTCCTTTCTTTCAATGAATGTATTGCATCATGTGGTAGATTGTCAGACCTCTCATTGTGTTTGGCGCACTCTTGAGCAAACTCTCGCCTCTCCGTCTAATTCTCACATTATGCAACTTCATGGGTCTTTTCACGATCTTCGACAAGGTGATGCTTCGGTTGCTATGTATATGCAACAAGTAAAAACCCTATTTGATGAATTGACTGCTACTAGCCGACTAATCTCTCTTGAAGATTTCAACCTCTATGTGTTTCATGGCCTCCGTGGTGAGTTCAAAGACTTGGTAACCATCCTCGCGACCAAGGCAGAACTGTTGTCATATGCTGATCTTCATAGTCATCTCCTTACCCATGAGTTTCTACACAAGACCTCCCTTCAATCCATAATTGTTAACCCCTCTATGCTTCCCATGTTGTCTATGCTGCCTTCTGCCCATCTTGCCTAGTATCAGCACAGCCCCACATTCAGCCGTAACAGAGGTCGTTATCATGGCAAATGGCGTCCCAACAGCAATTGCAACAGCCACTAACACAGGTATGATTTTCGTAGCTTTCAGGGCTTTGCTCCCACCGACTAGAAGCAGAATAGAAGATCATCTGGTTCTTTACAGTGGTCTCCTTATCGGGCCTTTGAGCATAATGTCAAGTGACAGCTCTACTTCTTCTTCAACCATACAGCCTCTGAATACGCTCAGTGTTGCAGCAATGAACAATAGCCTTTTGCTGATCTTGTTGTTGGTAATGTTTCTGCTTCTATTTGGTTTTTGGACACTGATGCGAACCAACACGTCACACTTAATCTTGCAATTGTGATCGAATCTGCACCCTATCTCAATAATGATTATTTGTATGTTGGTGATGATAAAGGCTTTTTTATATCTAATATTGGACATACCATGTTACATTTCTCAAAACACACTTTTACCTTATCTAACATTCTTCATGTTCCTCATATTACCAAATCACTACTTCTTGTTAAGAAATATTTTCGTGATAATAATGATTATTTTGAATTTCATGCATTCATGTTTTATGTAAAAGATCTCACTACCAAAACAGTGCTCTTTTCCGGTTAGAGTAACAATGGTCTCAATGTTCTATCTGAGTCTTCTGCCACGTCCATTCCTTAAGCTTACTAGTCTCCTTACGTTTCTGCAACTATTGATCTGTGGCATCATCGATTGGGTTATCCTACTTCATGTGTTTTTAATTTTTTAGCTTCCAAAAAAAATAGCTTGTATTTCTAGACACTCTCTTGTTCAATGTCAAGCTTGTCTAGTAGGCAAGTCATCGCGTTTATCATTGAAACCTACGGGTCACAAAACTACTACTGCACTTGATTTAATCTTTAGTGATGTTTAAGGCTTCGCTCCTATGTTTTTCTTCAATGGTTTTCGTTACTTTGTTATTTTTATCGATACACATAGAAAACATATATGGTATTATCTTCTTATTGCAAAATCTAATGTGTTTGCTACATTCCATCATTTTCAAGTGCTTGTTGAGCGTCAGTTTTCATGCAAAATTAAATTTGTTCAACCAGATTGGGGTGCTAAATATTCTAAGTTAAATAGTTTCTTTCAGACTATTAGTATTCATCACAGGTTAATTTTTCCTCATGCACATGAGCAAAATGGCACCATTGAGTGTCGCCATCGATATATTATCAAAAGTGGCCTTACCCTTTTAGGACAATGTAGTGTTCCATCATGGTTTTGGAATTATACATTTGAATCATCAGTATATATTATCAATCGCATGCCTACTCTTGTCCTCCAAAATCAATATTCTTTTGAGGTTTGTTTCATCGTACTCTTAATTATAATTTTCTGAGTACTTTTGGGTGTCTTTGTTTTCCTTTTTTGCTTCCATATCATGCTCACAAGTTGAATTTTCATTCATCTCCATGTGTGTTCTTAGGTATATAATTCCTCTCATCTTGGTTATCACTGTCTTGATTTAACATCTCAACGTGTTTATGTCTCCCTTCATTTCCGGTTTCATAAAAATATGTTTCTTTTTGCAAAATCTAAATAGATAGCACAATACCCTAACACCTCATCTCATCCTATACAGCCTACACACTTGTCAACCCTGATTACTTCCCTAAATTTCTTCCCTAATGCCCCGTCGGTCCATCACACCAGCAGACCACCAAACCAGATAGCCTACCCTCCAACCATATCTACCACCATGCAACCGTAACCCAGTCCTGTCTTTATGTCACCATCTGCTTGTTTCTCTAATGATTATTTTGCAGGAATAGGTTCTCCTCTTTTGGAGTTGCATGTTTCTAGGTCTTTTACTGTAGAAACTCCTGGTTCTGCCACAGATTCTCCAAGCTCTGCTGTTGCGAGCTCAACACCTCAGTCGGGTTCTTCAGCCGATCTACAACTCATTATTAATCTCTCCTCTTATCCTCTCCAACAGCTTACAGGTTCAAGTTTTCCTTCATCTCGCCCTACCGCTTGTTAGCATCCTATGGTTTTTTGTCTACAACTGCCCAAGACCGCACATCTAACGACATCTGCAACACCTCTGTTGTACTTATTTATCGGGCAATCTCTCCTCCCAACTATGAACCCACTACGTTCTCTGATGCTGACAGGTATAAAGCTTGGCATGGTGCTATAAGAGATGAAATTCAAGCCTTGTGCTCTTACAACACCTGGTCCTTGGTTCATTTTCATCCTTCAATGAATGTTGTTGGCAGTCATTGGGTGTACATGATAAAGCGTCATGTAGATGGCAGCATTGAGCGGTATAAGACACGATTAGTTGCTAGAGGTTTTACTTAGTAAGAAGTCATTGATTACTCTGAGACCTTCAATCTTGTCATTAAGTAGGTGACTGTCAGGTTAGTCTTCTTCATTGCGGTTTTGTGTGGTTGAAAGATTCATCAATTCAGTATTCATAATGTTTTCCTCAATGGAGTTCTTGCTAAAGAGGTCTACATGAAACAACCTCTAGGTTTTGCTGACTCTGCCCTTCCCTCTCATGTATGCTGGTTACATAAGTCTCTATATGGTTTGAGACAGGCCCCACATACATGGCACACTTTTTTAAGTGATTTTTTATTTTCTCTTGACTTTAACTCTTTCAAGGTTGACACTTCCTTATTTGTTTTGTTTGTGGGTGTTGATATCTTTTATCTTCTAGTTTGTGTCGATGATATTCTGCTTACGGGTAATGACTTTACTATGCTTTACCACCTAATTCAATTGCTGAGCTTAGAGTTCAAGCTTCACGACTTAGATGTTGTTTATTATTTTTTAGGCTTTGAGGTTCAGTTCACCAGTATGGGTCTAATGTTACGACAACATAAGTATATTCTCGATATCCTTACTCGGGCTGATATAACCTCTTGCAAACTTGTTGATACTCTTATTTCTACCTCCAAAGTTACCGTACTATCTGATTTCTTGTTATCTGATCCTACATAGCTTCATCAAATCATTAGTGCTCTTCAATATCTCATCTTTATGAGGTCAGACATCTGTTTTGTTGTTAATAGAGTTTGTCAGTTTAGACGTGCTTCTACAAATTCTCATTGGGCTATCGTTAAATGCATTCTGTGTTATCTTCAGGGTATGACATCTTATGGTTTACATATCACTCGCAGTTCCTTCTTTGCTTTACATGGTTTTATGGATGCAGATTGGGCAGTAACATTGATGATCGCAGGCCTACAGGTGATTACCTTATTTTCTTTGGTCACACAATGATTTCATGGAAATTAAGCAAGCAACGCACAGTTGTCTGCTCCTCTATTGAGGATGAGTGTAAAGCCTTAACAGACGATACTGCTGAGGTTATCTAACTTCAGTATTTATTGACAAATCTGCAGATCCCTTCGGCCTCTGCTCCTACCATTTGGTGTGATAATCTTGGTGCTACTTATTTGTCTGTGAATCCTATTTTTTATGCTCGTACTAAACATGTTGAGGCTGATTATCATTCTATATAAGATAGGGCTGCAAAGAAAGAGATTCAGATTCATTTTTATCTCTTCTCATGATCAACTTGTAGATGTCTTTACTAAGCCGTTTCCTACCACTTCTTTTACTGCTTTTGAATTCAAGCCTTGGGTCAATCCTCCACTCTCGGCTTGAGGGAGTATATATATTTTAGGACTACTCTGGTGTTATAATATCTACCTTTACTATTGTATATTGCCTTACACATATAAATAAAAAAAAGTTGGCCAACTAATATGTTAAGCCTCCTATTTCTTCTTAACTTATGTTTAAATGTGTAACTGAGAAATTATGTCTTTGGCAATATCTTTGATGTTCGGAAATTAGGTTTTTTTTTTTATTAAAGTTCATGAGAAAATTCTCAGTGAGACTCAAGTATAACCACATCATTGTTTTATTAGAGTTTGTGATCAGATAAAACACAACCTAACCACACAAACAAACGAACATGGTGATGGACTCGGTGCATGAGTGTGTATGTTTAATCTACAATTAACATTTAACATTTCAAGAAAGAAAGAAAGAGGTGGTTTGATTAAAAGGAAATTTAATCAAAAGTGCTTTTAAACATGCCTGGCCCTGTTTGTTTTTGCGTATTAAAAGCGCTTTTGAAAAAATTTGAATTTTATTTTATTTTTTTCTTTGCTTTAATTAATATTTTATTGGTGTTTTCAGATCATTTTGATGTGCTAATGTCAAAAATAATATTTTTTTTTAATATTATTTTGATGTATTTCTGAATAAAAAATATTTTGAAAAGTAACTACAATCACAACCCCACTTTTAAACACGCTCTAAATGTCTTGAAATAATTAAAGTTAAACAAGGATAAAAAGGAAACTATAATTAAAATAAATATACGGTTGATTGTTCGATCGGAAACGGTTGGCATTAACTAATTTGTGGAATAATTGAATTTCGAAATTGCCGACAATCATTAATATTAAAACTCTTGAGTCGGGAGGCACTGGAGATGATATACGTTGGTGTCAAGTGAAAAGAACAATGGAGCTGCAGACTAATAATTACTTTGGGATGCAGACCCTCCCTGCAAACCTAATTAATTTAGAACTCAGGCACGTCCATTGTCCCTGCCATTAGCCTCGACTAGACTTTTCCTCACGATGAATCGTCAGATTTGAGGAGGCAGCAGCATCAGCATGTGTAGCTCTTTCCAGTACTCCTGCCTGCATGCACGTGTACGAGTGTGTGTATGAAAATAAATTAATATTTATAATATAATTTTGAAGGTTAATAATTTGATATGTCCTTTTCATATATTGTTGGAGAAATTTGGTATAAAGATAAAGAAAAGGAAAAAAAAAATATAATAAACATTTTTATTCTTAAGGTATATATCTGTCCAGCAGCACATTCGCAGTACAACGTACAAGTACTAGGCTTCTAAACTCTCTAGGAAAAAAAAATACAAGAAAAGACGAAAGGGAAAATATATCTTTTTATATTGTTTTCATGCAGTAACAAGTTTATTTATAGATTTTTTTTTTAATTTAACCGGATTATTATTATTCAATTTAATCCCAACAATCATATTTTTCAATAAATTAATTTAGAAGAATTAATCTCACATTAGCTATATATTTTAATTAGTTTCATGTGTCTAGATCTTGATATTTATTTTGATATTATAAATATTCATATTCAAGAAGCTCTCAAGTATAAAAATAATAATGTTTTTTTTAATTAAACTGAATAATAGTTATACACTTTAATTTCAACATTTAAATGTAAAAAAAATAATTAACAAAAAATAAATCTCATTTACAGTTTTGGTTTCAATATTCTTTTGATATTATAAATATTGATGTACAATATATCTCTACGAGACCCACCAAGCAGCCGGAATAAAAGAGAGGATACATTCACCACTACTACACTCATTTATCTATTAATTACCACCAATAAGAACTTATCCTTGTGATATAAACTTCCACCCTTCTACGTTAATGAGCAAGATCACTTATGAATGTTTCATTGACTTGATAATATTATAATGATTAATTTAAAGTAATACAGAAATAAAACATAAAACAAGTTAAAAACCATTAATTTTGGTGATTTTTATTTTATTTTTGACATCAATACGTGAAAATAATTCAAATCGTCTAAAATTATTAATTTAATAGATAAAAAATATTTTAAAAAATATTTTTTTATATAATAATTAATGATTAAACCAAAATACCTTTAAGAACATGATATATCATATTAACAAAGATATTGAAAATTACAACATATATAAAAATTTGTAGAAGAAATGACAATCAATTACTAAAACTTATACACCAAACACTCATTATATAGTTTTCAAAATACCATTAGGACATTTAAATAAATCATTTCTATTATATGAGAAATTACCATTTATGACTTTCAACCAGAGAGCTCAACGACGATGAAGGATGAGCTGAAACATTACATTCTAATCTTGTGTTTTATTCTCAAAAAGAAAAAGAAAAAAAAACTTGTTTTTTACATTCCAAATACCCCCATAGAATTACATATGATAGCATTATGAATGCTCTTCACTGGAACTTCCCTTTAACCATTACGCTCCGCTGCAAAACTTCTTGATCCATGGTTTTCAGCATACACCAGATAATACCAAACCAGTTCTGAAAACGTTGCCAGATCCTCCAGGACTCAAGGCAAAGTAGAAAAGAGTGATTAACATGCTCAGTACTTTCTTCCTCACGAAAAGGATATACTGCTTGGCTCAAATTCATTAAATTTCATCGTGCTAAAAGGGCCCGTATAATAACTGTCTTGGAGAAGCAGCTAATCTTCTCCATGGTAGTGATGTGAATGGGGATGTACCTGGAAATTCTATTATGTTGCTGTAAGCCTTGACTGTGTAAGTCCCTTGTCTGTCACTCTCCCAAGTTCCACATATCCATATCTTTCTGTACTGTGATATTAATGTAACCCCAATATCAGTCGAGTAAGTTAAGAAGCTGTTGGATAACTTTAATCGTCTTTAATTTCCAGATAAACTTTCAATACCATCCATCCATTTCATATTCCCCATTTCAGCCAAACGAAAAGATAATTCAAAAAGTAAAAGCTACCGCTGTGTGAAACGCTTGATCATAAGAATATAGTTTTCTTGCCGAGTATTCGATTAACATTAGTTCGATGGGTCGCAATTATTATCATTATCATACAAATCTGTGTCCACGAGTAGCTTTTGTGCCTAAAGAGTAAGAGGTCGACAAGTAAGAATGGATATACCAAAAAAAGAAGCGACCAGTGAAGAAATAGAGCTGCTTTTGTACTTACAGAAGAGACACCTTGCTAGGTAGCGTAGCCCACAAAACACAAGTTAAGTTCCACCATTCTAATGGAATCTATTCATTGATTAGTGCTCATACATACCTAATTAATATATATACATACACGTGGAGTAGAGCATAACCAAGCCAAAGGTGGGCTCTATATAGTCAAGGCAATGAAATATTTAATCAAGGACTGGTTAGTATAGGGCTAGCTGTTTCTGACCTATATATGATCCACATATATATATATATATATAGTAAGGACCTGTTGAATAGTTTATCTTAAGTTGGTCCAGTGGCATCCATTATTGTAAGGTGAGTTCAGGTGTAGTGTGGCAAGTTGCTGCGTGGTTGGTTTGATGGTTAAAACAACTTGTTATCGTTTTTATTTTTGTTTTTTTAAGATTAAATTTTGAGACCAGTACTTACAATAAAAATTATTAAATCATACCATGGAGAAGATATATATTTAAATTTGTTAAAAAATATCTCCAATATGTTTAGAACCCTCTTAATTTAATTTAATAAAAAAATCATTTTTAAGATCATTTTAAGTATCAAGGATTGAATTCTAAATGAAATTATAACCTCTCTTATTTTTATGTATAAATTAATATTAAATCTAGTTCTCTTAAAATACTCGTCTACACTCACCATCAAACGGAGAAAAAACAAAGAAAGAAAAGGGCAAGTTGTGTGGCTAGCTGTGTTTAATTAAACAGGGGATAATTTATTGCTGGCAGACGGCAACTGATAGCATTTTAATTAGATGTGTCCTTGTAATAGCAGAATTGAATTTTCAAGGGGCCAGTTTGGCTGACACCATCGTCATCACAAGCTGGTTTCTCATGTCCTCTACGTTTCCACACTCTCTAATCCTCACTTCTACTTGGTCTATAGCTACTTCCTCTTCCTATATATATGTGTGTAAAGCTACAAGCTTTCTTCATGATCACTTGCTCACACGTTAATTATATGCACTTATAAGCTAAAAACAACTATAACCTTGCACGTATAGTACTGCTATATAGTTTTATGAGATAAATATTGCTCACTGGCTTGCTAAACTACAGCGAAACACAGCCTTCTTTGATTTTAGCTTAATTGTAGTAGAAGATGGAGGAGGTAAAAAAGGAGCAGCAGGAAGAAGCACCGATGGTGATTGATTTGGGGAGCATTGACACACAAGGACTGTTTGTGGGGGGAGAGAAGCAGTCGACGTGCTCGTATGTCAACTCACTCTCTTCCCGAGAAATGGAGTCCCTCACTGCTATCTGCGACACCCTTTTCCCATCCGTTTATAATAGCAGTATGATGGCCGCCTCCGCCGATGATGGCTCCACCAATAGCATCTCTACTTTTTATCAATCTTCTGCTTCCATGGCCGGAACTCCTCAACGTGTATGACATCCTTTTCTTAACTTCGTAACTACCCTAGCTACCAACCCATTCATTTTGCACCCTTTTTAATTTACACATACATACACATGCGGCCATGCATTTTTGTTTTTAACAAATTATATTAAGGTTGGTTGAACTAAATTTCCTTTTCTTTTCTTGTATAAATTAATATATATATATATATATATATGTGCATCCAATAAGCTAGCTGAATCTTGCGTCGTTTTGAAACTAATTTACATGTATATTTTTTATAATATATTTTCTCAAACCGCAACGCAACGCAACGCAAAGTGTTTCTTTACTATTTGAGCAAACATGGTGGTGCAGGTAGGAGAGTTGTTTTGTGATAGGGTGCAGCATCCAAAGAAGTGGCTGATAAGACTGACGCTATATTTGTTATCTACATGGATCGGTACCTTCATATTGTGTGGATTGCCCAGCATTTCACCTTCTTTTCCCTACTTCCTGAGATTTTCTCAAATCTCTCAAAGCAAGAGGGAGCAGATAGTGTTTTCCTGGGCTACCAGCTTTTTCTATCTCCTCAGGATGCTCTTCAAATCCATCAAGCTCGTCATCCCACTCGTGTTTTTCTCTCAGGTATATAATTATATGCACTTTTAATTACTACTTGAATATTTATTTCTGATACATTCTTTATAAAAAAAGAAAAAAAAAGATTTGGATAAACATGCAGGATACTAATCTTAATTAATATCGGCCTTCTTGCTTGTAATTAAATTAAATCAAGATTGATATATAATCCAATGGTGTTGTCCCTGCTTCGAAAAGGTAATTAAGGGCCGGATTTAATTCAATATTTCCTTATCATGACAAGCGCGGAATACTCGAGAGTCAAACATATATTTAATGCCTCATATATATATTAATTTATCAAATAAATAGAGCTGAAATCATCCATCATATATATTCAAAAAAAATTTACAACAAATCCTTATATCTATACATAATCTATTCTATTTAATTATATATGTTTCATAGTAAATAAATAAATGAAGGTGATAGATACTTTTTTTAGATAAGATTTAATAATATAGACCATGTGTGTTTTGGACCGACATCAATTTTCGAATGTGGAAAAGGCTCGAAAAGGTTTTTAGGGGGAAAATCCAAAAAATATATAAAGAAAGATGTCGAGTTGGGCTCATGTTGAACGTGCTTGGGCTTGGCTTGGGTTTCAGCTTGTGCTAGCTTTACCCCATCTTTGTGGGTTGTAATTTTGCCCCTTGGTTTTTTTAGCTCTTAGCCTCTCGTTTTTCAATATATATATATATATAACCTTACGACTATCCATTGATTTTCAGGTGGATGAAAAGAATGAGAACCTGACATGGAAAGCCATAGGCTATCCAGGGCCTGACCCAGCAGCACTCAAAAGACAAACACAA
>Ga0307510_10008487_pt1 | contig 12243 bp, 5 predicted proteins | sample 12_EM_MG_FD_207224 | JGI IMG/M metagenome (GOLD analysis project Ga0307510, IMG submission 207224) | Populus trichocarpa ectomycorrhiza microbial communities from riparian zone in the Pacific Northwest, United States - 12_EM | ecosystem: Host-associated > Plants > Roots > Unclassified | place...
CAATTGAATTACTAAATTGAAAAAAAAAAAACTTCTATAAAAGGAATAAGAATGAAATTAGAAATTAAAAGAATGAGAATTGAAATTAAAAAAAAAAACATACGAGAAATTGTAATTGAAGGACTAAATTTAAAAAAACTTTTATAAATGAAAAAGAATGAAATAAGAAATTAAAACAATGAGCACTAAAATTAAAATGTAAGAAACAAAAAGCACAATGTTGTACATTACCTGTCAGGAGAGAGAAAAGAAAAGGGGGAAATCAAACGACCACAGACGACAATTTGATCACCGTAAGTTGCCACATGTCACTCCATATGGAAGAAGACACGGTGACGCATCTACCTAGTTTTGGCCACCGGGTGGTGTCACACGTGTCGTCTAAATGGTGCGGATGTCACCCACTCACTAGTTTGTGTTCAGTTTTTCTCATTAAAAAAATTGAAAACAATATGAAAAGGCCAAAATGCCCATCATGACCTTAACAATTACACAAAATACTCGTATGAAAGTACAAAAATACCCTCAAATACAAAGTTTATATTTGCCTTTTTCAAGGTTAAAGTTATACTTTCATTGTACATGGATACTTGAAAACCCTAAAATACCCTTATCCAACAGCCCAATAATTTTTTTATTCTAGGAGAAAATAAATATTTTTACTGTTAAGAAGCTTACTAAAAATAAAAAAAAATTCTTAATCAAGAATTCTAAATTTTATTGATTTTAGAAATAAAGAAGCATTTTTTATTATGCTGAAAATTTTTAAAAGATGTAAACAACCCCTAGAATCTTTTAATGGTCAATGGGGGCCAGTGAAAAAAAACCGAAACACCCCTCCTAAAAGACTTTATCTTTTTCCATTCAAAGGTAACATGGTAATTTTATTAATTAATTTACAGTAAACTGTACTGTCACGGTGAAACTCTCAGGTTTTAGAGTTTTTGTTAATAACATGCATGGAACATCAACTTTTTTTTTCTATTTTTCCAAGGCTGTAAACAGTATTAGTAATCCTAGATTCCTGTCGTTATTGTTAGTTATGTTATTATTGAAAAGTTGATTTTACTGTTCTTACATTCCCTATGTTAGTTATATATTAGACTTGCTGGTAATTTTTATACATTTTCTTACCAAAAAAAAAAATCATGAATTTAAAATTTATCACATATTAAATGATATATTTCTTTTAAAATACTGATACAGTGATACACTGAAGAATATTTTTATTTATTATTGAGATGATAATATATTGAATTTATCTTGGTCAACTCAAGTTGAAAACATACAAATAAAATCTTGGTTTTTTTTTAAAAGATTCAATTATCAATTAACTCAATACTAATAGATAAAATTGATAAAAAAATAATTACTTAATTTAAAAAATAGCTAAAAAATCATTTTAGCTAACTATATATAATGATGAGTCTGTTTGATGACTGATGAAGATATTGGAATTGGGTGTGAAGTGTGGATTAAGGATTAAGGATTGAGAAGGTATGGTGGCGTGTCTGTGTCTCTAAACTTTTAGAGGGAAAGGGTGGCTGTGCTAAGTTAGTCTGTTAGGGGGTTATTGTCTATTAGAAACTTTATTTTTTTTTAATTTCTAAATTGAACTGGTTTGGTTCGGATTGCTTGGTTTAAGCATTATAAAATTAAAAACCGAACTGAATTAGATATCTTTTTAAATATTTTAATTAATTTAATCAGTTTTTTTTCACGGTTTGATTTTATAATTATTTTTTTTTTGTTTTTTTAATTAAATTAATTTTTTAAATTTTTTACTCGCTTGTAAACATGGATGCGGAGCCACTCAAAAAGAGAGCGCAAGGCAAAGCGAGTTGCTCAACTGCCCAAAGCTTATTTCAAGCTATTACGCCATAGTAATTCTTACATGATGATCAAATCCGCTAAAGCGCATGCAAAATTGAGTTGCGTCGACACATCAACGCCCGCATTTTGTGTTATATCATTGAATTATTTTATGATTTCCATAGATTGATTGTTGATTATTATGAATTTTTAATCTGTTTTGGAGAAATTGTTTACGGCAATCTGACCAATTCACGGGGGGCCTCCTGACCTCCTCAAATCTTTGCCCATTTTGAATCTCAAGGCACTACTACACCTATTGGATTCCAACCCCTCTTCTTCTCTTCTCTTCTCTTCATTGGTACTTCAAAAGTCGATAGAACATATTGGTGTCTCGTTGTTGCTGGAAAATACAGGTTAATCGTTCAAAAGGGACCACTGCATTCTGGATATGGAGTCTCCTCCTATAAACAAATTTGTAGAATCACTCAGAAGCCCTCTGATCCTGCCATCTACGGATTATTTTAATCTTGGTGTCTTGCTGGATTCAATCTCTTAGATTAATCTACTCGGTGCATGCATATAATGGTAGTTTCCTGTACTTTTCTTCTCTTTGATTAGTGATTAAACTTGCCGTCGCATACACCATAGCTGCTTTATCATCCGAGACCACACCAACCATGATAGATTTTATAAAATATGACTCGAGAGTTTCGAAGCAAACTAACCCCAAATGCATTATGGGCACTCGAGTCTCTCTGACGCTTGAGCTTACATTAAATTCAGAGAGAAATGTTCTTCGAGGGAAGTTCGTTAAACTGCAATTGCTGAACAAAGCAGTTTACCTTGTAAGAAGTTCCATACCTTGAAGGCTTACAGACTAGTTTATTATAACCTATCATCGCTTCTGATTCTGAGTCGTTTCGATGACTACATAGATTAGAGGATCAGTTCTCACTACAGATGCTTAAATGCTCATGTTTTATGGAGATCTTGCTGAGGGACAGCTCCAGAGGCGCACTAATTGTCAAAAAAGAAGCTAAAATACTGATACTAAACATGGCAATGGAGGAACGTCAATTTAAAAGATAATTTATGCAGCAATCATAAACGTGCAGGTTACAATATCCTTACCTGGTCAGAATGAAGCTTTAATCAAGCAGTGTACAATCATATTTAATTAATGAAAACAAAATTGCCACATTCAAGGTGAGGAGAACGCATCATGAGGGTCCAGCCACTTTTGTTGGTATGCTGACGCCATGTTTTCTTGGTCTAAGCTGCTTGCAGCCAGAGCTTGGAAAGCTTTCTTGACCTTGTTTACGCTCTTATGGTGGCGGATACGTTTCAGAATAACATCTTTCTCCATGGCATGAACTGCTGGTTTTAAATGAAGCTGGTTGCTGATAGGGTTAGTGAGTGCTTGGTTGTCTTCGACTTCTCGGTGCTTAAGATTCAATTTCTCGTTTTCCGAGAAAGATTGCGGGGCTTTAGAAACCACGAAAGACATTGTTTTTGGAGATGGATAGATGAAGGAGAGTAAGAAGTGTCCCATGTCCTCTCTCTCTATAAATAAAGTGAGTGTTGGGGTTTCAGTGGGAGCTTCCTTTTGTTTTGTTTAGTGGTTTGCTTTGACACAAATCAGTGGGTGTTGCATTTAATTTGGCGGTAGTGGCGGCTAGCCAACTTGACACGAAGAATTAAGCTGTAATTGGTGAAAGCCAAATCATTTATCTGTCAATTCATGACCAATTTTTTTTATTTATTTTACATGCAAAATTTTGTTTTACAACTGTTTTAATTAAATACGTATTTTTAAAATCTACTTTTTAAAAATTTCAACAACAAAAGCTACCCAAAGAGACACTTATTCTCTTAGGCGAAAGGCTTAGTTAGAAACAATACAGTACTTGGGGTTTGGTGAATGGCAAAGAGTAACTTAAAACAAGATCATACGAAGCAATACGTCTTTTGACGCTCCCGTTTTAAAAATAATTCTTTTCATCCCAAGAGACGACTCTTTTGGATTAAAAAAAATAAATCAATCTCAACGTTTTTTGAAATACCTATTCAAGAATACATAACACCAACTAAGTACCAAATCCATTCATATATATATATTGGCAAATAAGTATCTTTGCTAAGCATAATTAGTTGAGCGAGATTTGTTCAATCAATCATACAATTCCTAGAAGCCAAAAACACCATATTAGGAGCAGCATATCAGATAACAACATATCATCCGTAATCCATGCTTCTAATCAAGATCCATCAACTTCTCCCTTTTCCATTCTATCATGCCTCCGCAAGCACAAGCCATTTGGTAGAATGCTAAGCTTGGTACGGTGTGTTTGAAACAGTTTTTTCTTGGAAGATGTTTTGTGAGAGAATCTGCCAACTTATCAGTTGAGTGAACGTGAGAAACTCGTATTAAATGTTCGGCAACTTGATCACTGACAATATGTTTCATAAGAGAGTGAAATACTGGATTAGCACAAAGATATGTGGCCCTAACATTATCATAATAAGAAATAGTTGGAGCTCAGGATAATGGAAAACCAAGTTCTTAAATAAGCTGGGTTAGCCAATTAACTTCCGCAGTGGTAGACGCAATGGCCTGATATTATACTTCAATGGAAGATCTTGCAACAATAAGTTGTTTTTTTAAGCTCCAACATATTCGATTGGTACCAGGGAAGACAACATAAGCCGAGGTGGATGTTTTGTCATCAGTTTTATTAGCCCAATCCATGTCAGCAAGGCATGGAGAGATGTAGATGGTTCTTTGTTAAAAAATAATCCTAATCAATAGTGCCCTTAATTTATCTTAATATCCTCTTGACAACATCCCAATGAAAGATGGATGGTTTGTGCATATATTAAGAGAGTATATTAACAACAAATATAATACCAGGACAAGCCCGACTTATAGCATGCTACATCGCCATCTGGGTTCTTTTTTAATCTATATTCTTATTTACATCGAATATATAAACTTATATATATATATATATATATAGAAAGAAAGAAAGAAAGAAAGGAAACGTTTTTTTTTCTGTTTAATATATATTAAACAACCATGTTTTTCATTCAATATTCCTCCATATATGGCAAAGTCCTTAACAAAAGTATCATAATACTTCTTTCCCAATCCTTTTTCAAGCACTTGAGCTATTCATTTAAGCCACAATTTTGAAATTCTTTTTTATCTTTAACTACACTCTTCTCATATATGACCAACTGCACTTTTGCCATATACATTTTATTATAAATATTACATTGAGCAACAATTGTTGGTCCATCGATAAATCTCCATCTTCCATTATCAAAATAATTGTAATATTCGGAGGCAATATCCAAGGCATGAATAGAAAGCAAATTCAAACATAAAGTCTTATACATAAACACATTCTTCAAAGTCAATGGACACCTTGTTCTTGTCTTTATACAAACATTCATTGACTTGTAGGTTCCTTGAACATATAGTCAAATTGGATAATTAAATGAATCTAAAAGATTAAATAAAAGATTAGACCTAACAACTAAGGGTTTTATATCTAGCAGAAGTTGGTAGATATTGAGAGGAAAATGAGGATAATTACACTTACAAAAATAATAAAGAAAACATTAAATCATGACAGTGTATAGCTATTAAAAAGCAATAAAACTTGTTAAAAATAGATTATGCAACAGATAAAACATTGAGTTATAAAGAAAGATAAATCACAAAACATATATCTCGACAAAAAATATTGTACCAAAGTTTGTTTGACGGAAAAAATACTGGAAATTTTATTTTAAAACATTGTTAATGAACACATTTAAGGTCAAATTAAAAGTGATATTCGCTCACTTCTAAAGTTAAAACTTTGTTTGAATTTGTTCTCCAACAATAATTTTTTAACATGGAACATTAATATCATTCAAACAAATTATGGATGAATGAGAAATTGATCTAAAGAAACCCTTAGCTGACATGTTTTTATGAAATCTAAAAACTCTATTCCAAATAGAAAAGAAACAGGATTTTTCTTATTGTTTGTATAGTGAAAAGATGAAGAATTCAAATTGAGTCCGAAAGGTACCTAAGATTTCATGGAAAAAAGGACCTAAGTAAAGTGGGTTGTAAGCTTAAGCTACATGCATGTGCTCAGCTCGTTGGCTTCGAGCCCAAGTTTGAGTTTGTGATAAAATAATTTGTTCTGACTACAAAATAGTTATTTTTTTACTACCAACTTATTTTGGACTTGAGTTTGAGTTTTATAAATCTTTGGCCCATGAAGAATTATTTTTTATTAGTCATTTAGTTTGTTCAGCTCAGATATAAAGAGTTTGAACAATTAGTCTTCTTCTTCATCAACTTGAACAATTTTACATCATAAAAAATGTCAAATTTAAAGCCAAAATTTTCAGGTTTAATATTGTTTAATGATAGATAATTAAGGCTGACAATGAAGCGAATCTATTATGGTAAATTATCATAATTCATTTTATATTAGTTTTGGTTAAAAATCCACTATAAAAGGGGCTGAATGAAGAGTTTCTACACAGATTTTACAGCTCTTCTTCACATCAATTTTCATGTTTGTTTTCCTCCTACTCTAAAGCTTATGTTCAATATTTATAGAGGGATTTTTTAGTAATATTTTTTTTAAGTTTGTGGACCTTGTTTATAAGTGTATCTAAACAAGATAGTATTATAGGGATCCTGAGAAACTGATTGCATACATCATATTTGCACTAAGTGAGGCACAATGAAGCATTAAGGATAAAAATTGATGATTGACAACAAATTATATTCAACTTGATCAGATTTTAAGAGCTTCAATAAGTAAGTATTTTACATTGTTTTAGTTTAAGTTTAATATTTTATATGCTTAGTATGCATGCTAGGATCTTGTTATGTCTCTTTACAAGTTTGATTATATGCTTAGTATGCATGCTAGTATTTTGGTTTGATATCAATTGCAAGTTCACATAGTCAAATTAAAATTGCATGAATATAAACTAAATAATTATAACCATTGCTCTAATCTCTTGATAGTAATCTTAATGCTTTATGTAAATTAGTTTTTATTTAGTTATTGTTCCATGTGCAAACTATATAATTCTTAAAGAGGTTATTAACAACTTTAAGTTTAAGCTTAACTTTTATCCAGTTTACTATATTCATGTTATTATGAATCATATTGTATTGATGCATATTATATATCCTTTTGAACTAAGTAATTAAAACAATGTTTAATTCTACTAACTAATATTTGTTTAGTTTCTACATGTAATTCTGCAATCTTATATGATATGTTATGCTAATTGTTTAATTTGATTAAACAATTTTTTATCGGTATGATGCATGCTAAAAGTATACAAATTTAATAAAATCTTGCATAGTTAGAAACTTTTGATTTTTTAGCTTTTGTAGTTGCTATACTTATACAATTTTTTAGTTGTTTATTTTTTGTATGTAAGAAGCTAAAATTCTAATTGTAACTTTTTTGCTATTGTTTATTTAGAATAACCAAGACATCAACTTATGAATTGAATGTCTTAACTAATGTTGCTTCGACAATTATTACTTTAGTAGGGATGACTCCACTATCACCTTTTACAAAACATGTTGAGAAACTTGAAAAGTTTAATGGATTGGGCTTTACGAAGAGGTACCATAAAATATTGCTCTATCTAACCACCTTGAACTTAACTAAGTTCTTGATTGAAGAAGTGCCAAAGCTATAAGAAAATGAATATGATCTCGCTATTGTGGTAGTTGTGGACACATGGAATCACAACGATTTTATATGCAAGAACTACATCTTGAATGGATTGGGTAATACAATATATAATATGTATAGTTTAATAAAGAGTTCAAAGGTATTGTAGGAAGCTTTGGATAAAAAATGCAAGGCTGAGGATGCTGGTATAAAACAATTCATAGTCAACAAATTTCTAGATTTCAAGATGGTTGATTCATGAACTATTATTTAAGTTCAGGATTTTTAGCTCATATTGTATGATATTCATGCTGAAGGAATGGTTCTATGTGAATATTTTCAAATGACTACAATTATTAAAAAATGACCACCATCTTAAAAAGACTTCAAGAACTACTTTAAGTATAAGCACAAAGAAATGAGAGTTGAAGATATCATTTTGAGGTTAAGGATAAAAAAGATAACAAGTTATCTGAAAGAAGAGCCAACTTTTCTAGTATGATTGATGCGATCCAAACAACACCAAGAGATTCATTAGAGATTCTAGTTGGTTTAGTGACAAGACTTAGAGTTAAGATGGTTAAAGAGGCTTTCAGTGGACTTCTTTAAAACACATGATATTAGGTGGACTTCAAGAAGATATTAAATAATGAAAAAAAAATCCTTATTAGATTTAGGATTCTTTCTAGTATAAATACTTTTACGTAGAGACTTGATCCTCATATCCCTCCAATCCGTTTGTATCCTTCATAAATAAAAATAGTCATTTCCAAAGTAAACAATCTACATTTAAGTAGTACAATAACTATTTTTCTAAAAAAAAAAAATAGTCTTGCATAAAATCTTCAAGCTTTGAATTTGAACTTAGAGAAGTTACATTGCCCAAATAAAGACCTTTTCCATATGAAGAAATATTTTTCATGTTGGTTGGATGCTTTGGAAGTAAGTTGGACTTGTTTCTTTACAAAACTTGTCTACTGACAGAATTTATAGGTTGTCTTAGAAAAATTATATCTCTCTCATATGAGCTCTTTTTCTGTTGAAAATTGATAGGTTGATAGGGCTTTGATTCAGGAATCCAAAAAATTAAGTTTTCATCAAATAGACTCTCTAACTCAAGATATTCAAGTCGGAATGGCCGAATGCGAGATTTATCTTTGAAGGCTGCAATTTCCATGCTTTTTCTTTTTTATTTTTCTTAGCATATATTTATAGAAATGTATGGATGTTAGCTTTCTTTTTAATCCTTTAACACCATTAGACTTGATTTCTTGTTGATGAAAAGGGTTAGTTTTTATGGTAATAAAAAGCACAGGTGGTGAAAGTCTTACATGCAAAGATACAACAACATATAGAAAAAAAGAATAAGTAATATACATTTAAAGCTAATAGAAGATGCAAACTAGTAAGGTTTAAACTAGGAGATTGAGTTTAGGTGCATATGAGGAAGGAAAGGTTTCCTGAATAAAAGAGATCAAAATTGATGCTTCGATGAGATAATCCTTTCCATATCATTGAGAGGATTAATAACATTTTCTACAAAGTGGATATATCAAGTGAGTATAATGTTAGTGTTAGTGTTACATTCAATGTCTTTAATATCTCTTTATTTGATGTAGGTGATGATTTGAAAATGAATTCTTTCAATGAGAATGAGAGAGAGAGAGAGAGAGATACAATCTAAGCAACACCGAGAGATATGTTAGAGGTTCCAGTTGGTCTAGTGATAAGACTTAGGGCTAAGAGGTTTAAAGGGACTTTTAATGGACTTCTTTAAGACACATGAGTTAAGATGGAATTTAAGAAGATATTAATAGTAAAAAAACAAGCTTTGATTAATTTAATTCATGTTCAAGAAAGACATATTGGTAAGCATTCAAACATTATAAAAAGATTGGAATAAGAAGATTAAAATAAATCAATCTTGACCTTTCACTATTGTTTTGATCATAACTAGAGATACATAAGGAATATTAATACAATTTTAGTTGAACTGGAAACTAGACATCTATAGATTTTTATTGATATATGATACGCCTTCTAATTCATTAAAATGAAAAAGAACCATGTGTTTTAAGTTGAGCTTTGATTTTGCCAACTAATTATAAAAACAACTTTAGTCTTATTTAAATTAGTTGGATTATTGTTTTATTTATCTTTTTAGTTATTATTATGCATTTTAGAAATATTAGGACCTGTATTTAAATTTGAGTTCATTTGATTATTATTATTTATTAAATTTATCCATATTCATTAGGGACATCCTATTAGACTTTGGATTCTTTATAGTATAAATATAATTTTGTAGAGACTTTCTAATGTTAGACTATTTTTAATAAAGAAATTAACATTTTTACTATCTTTTGTGTGTTTGAGTCATTCTCATACTAAGTTATTAATTGAATTTGCAAACTCTTCGAATGATTAATCAACATCATTGTGATTTTATACTACTCATTCGTGTCTTTTTATAGGCGTAGGGTGTGAGTAATCATGATGTATAACTTTGGTTCTCCAATGCAAGTTTTTATTGGGTTAAGTTGCAAACCATTCAAATATGATTTTAGTGTATCTTGGGAGGTGTCCATATTAATGGAATTTAAAGTAAACATCATAAAACAAGTGGTGAAGTCCTATAATAAAAATAAAAAGATTGCCATGAAAAAAAGAGGAATTGTTATGAAGTTCAACGAAAAAGTTTTTATTTTTAGAAAGAGTAGACACTTAGACAAGGGTTGCAGGAACAAGAATCAATAAGGAAACTCTAAAAAAGGTAGGACTACTCAAGTCAATACCATTAAGGTCATCACCTCACAAATGGAGTTTTGGAAATTAATTTATCTATTGTTGTTTCCAATGTCAACTTGATTAACAATTCTCTGTAGTAGTGGGTTGATATTAGTACCGTAAAACATGTATGTATCGAGAAAAAAAAATTTCACTTCCAAAGAAGTGGATGAAAAACACTTATATATGAAAAAATCATTAACCTCCAAGGTATTAGATGTTGGGAAGGTTATACTAAAGATGACTTGTGAAAATCTTCTCACCTTAACAATGTACTTTATCACACCAGACATCGTGATGACCTTAAAAAAAAAATATCTATCATCTTTTTCTTTGATGGGAAGAGGTTTAATCTTACAGAAAAACAAGGCATAAGAAAGAGTATTTATGCACAATTTTACATACATTGTACAAGTTTTATGTACCTAATGTCTTAGTTTATTTTCCTATGGTTTCAGATGTGTTTTTCCTCTTTATTTTTTCTCATACTTTAAAGCTTAGTTTAGCCTTTATGGAGAGATTTTTTTAATAATATTTTCTTGAGCTTATAAACTTTGTTTATAAGTGCATCTAAATAAAATAGTGGTGTTTGAATCCTAGAAAGCTGATTAAATATATCGTATTTGCACTAAATAAGATGCAATAAAATTTTAAGAACAAATGATTGATTCTTGATAACAACTTATATTAAACTTAATCAAATTCCAAGAATTTAAGCAAGTAAGTATTCCATGTTATTTTAGTTTAAGTTTAATATTTTGTATTCTTAGTATGCATGTTAAGATCTTGTTTATATCTCCTTGCAAGTTTGGTTATATGTTTAGTATATATGCTAGTATTTTAATTTGATATTAATTAAAAGTTTGCGTAATTGATTTAAAATCTCAAATATTATAATAATAATACTGTTATGTTTATAGAAAATATAAAACATAATAATCAAATAAACTTAAAAAATAAACTGGACTAAATAGTAATACTAACTCCAATAAATAAGGTTTTCATAAACAATAAAATGCAAAGAAAATAAACCAAGCTGCATGGATTCCTTAACCAGCACTGTTTCCGCAGTTCAGCTTGTCTTTATATGATTAGGTCCTAATGTTGTTAGAATATTCAGATTTGGTCCGTAAAGAATAAATCCTTTGCCATTTGATCTAATTACTAATGGACAACTGAAAATTATTTGTGTTTAGGTGAAATAGAGTTATTTTTTAGGAGCATTTATTAATATTATGTAATATATCGTATTCAACAATTTCTCTCCTATTTCATTTATAATTTTTATATGAGAAAATAAAAAAAATCATGTTGAAATAATAATCCTTATATAAATAAAATTCGTATAAAGGCTTTCCTTCATATATACTTGTTAAAACAATAAAAAAAAATTAAAAAACTATAAATAATAAAGAAAGAAAGAAGAAACATTTTTTTGTAGTTGAATATTCCCGTTTCGATATTAGTTAATAGCTGACTTTCTAATATAATATATATATATAGGAAAATAAATAACTAAAAAAACCACCAGGACTGCATAATTGGGATCATGATATCCATGCATTTTATCCTTCTCTACCTCCAATTCTAAACTTATCTTCAATCTACGATTTACCAAGTGGCTAGAGCCTCTTGGTTGGAGAAACAGGAGGGAAAAAATCTTTTTAGGAGCCGACAGAGAAATGCTTCTGTCCTGGTCCTCCTGGAGACTTGAGCTTCATTTTCTGTGCATGGTGGAGATACGTGTATTTGGTGGAGACTTCGGCAACACAACTTGCAAAAATGGATTTATCTACTGTGTCTTTCCTTGGATTCACCGAGGAAGACAAGTTCTCCTCTTCTCGTATGCAATCCGACCGAAACATAGTAATAAATGGCCTGTCTTTTCACTGTTTGGATCTTTATCATCAACTCTCTTTTCTTCCTAATAACA
>Ga0307510_10008488_pt1 | contig 12242 bp, 11 predicted proteins | sample 12_EM_MG_FD_207224 | JGI IMG/M metagenome (GOLD analysis project Ga0307510, IMG submission 207224) | Populus trichocarpa ectomycorrhiza microbial communities from riparian zone in the Pacific Northwest, United States - 12_EM | ecosystem: Host-associated > Plants > Roots > Unclassified | place...
ACAGCGACAGCGTGCGCACGCTGAACGCGGATTCGATCAGGCCCGGGCTGCGCAGCGCGTGCGTCACACCGGCATCGAAGGCGTCGCCGTGCAGCGCGGCGTCATCCGCCGGCAGCGTGCGCGCGAGGATGGAATGCTGGCGCAGCAGCGCGTAGAACTCGCCCGTCATCAGCGTGGCGAACGCGTCGACGCGACCGCCTTCCACCGTGACCCATTTGCTGTGCGTGCCCGGCAGCACGAAGGTGCCGCCGGTCATGCCGAGCAGGCGCAGCGCGCCGAAGACCTGCGTCTCCTCGCCGCGCATCACATCGGGCACGCCAGCGCGTTCGCAGCTCAGGCCCGGCACGATCGCAATGCGGCCGGGCTCGACCCACGCGAGCCGCGCGGCCACGTCGTCCAGGTTCGCGGGGCAGCCGCAATACGGCGCTTCGATCCAGCCCTGCTGGCTGCCGGCCATGCCGCTGATCAGGCAGCGCGTGCCGGCAGGCACCATCCAGTCGCCGAACAACTCGCCGAACACGTCCGCGAAGCCGCCCTTGGGCACGGTGAGGATGCCGCGCGCGAACGCGCGTTCTTCGAGCACTGCACCGTCATCACCAAAACGCACGCCGCGCAGCGACGACGTGCCCCAGTCCAGCCCGATCCACGCCATCAGTGGTTGTCCCGCGGTACGAACGCCCCGCGCTTGCCGACGAGGAAGTCCAGGTCCACCCCTTCGTCGGCCTGCAGCACGTGGTCGACATACAGCTTCCAGTAGCCGCTGGACAGCGGCGGCGGCGGCGCCTTCCAACCGGCCAGGCGCGACGCGAGTTCGGCATCGCTGATCAGCAACTGGAGTTTGCGCGCCGGCACGTTGAGCTCGATCATGTCGCCGTTCTTCACCACCGCGAGCGGCCCGCCCGCAGCGGCCTCGGGCGCGGTGTGCAGCACGACCGTGCCGTAGGCGGTGCCGCTCATGCGCGCATCGCTGATGCGGACCATGTCGGTGATGCCCTTGCGCAGCACCTTGGGCGGCAGCGGCATGTTGCCCACTTCGGCCATGCCGGGGTAGCCCTTGGGGCCGCAGTTCTTCAGCACCATCACGCAGGTCTCGTCGATGTCGAGGTTCTCGTCGTCGATGCGCTTGTGGAAGTCCTCGATGTCCTCGAACACCACGGCGCGGCCGGTGTGCACCATCAGCGCCGGCGTGGCCGCGCTCGGCTTGATGACGGCGCCGCGCGGCGCGAGGTTGCCGCGCAGCACCGCGATGCCGGCCTTCTCCTTGAACGGGTCGCTGAGCGGCTGGATCACCTCGGTGTTGTAGTTCTCGGCGTCGGCGATGTTCTCGCCGATGCTGCGGCCGCTCGCGGTGAACGCGCCCAGGTGCAGGTGCTGCGCGATCTCCTTCATCACGACCGGCAGGCCGCCGGCGTAGCAGAAGTCTTCCATCAGGTGCTTGCCCGACGGTTGCAGGTTCACCAGACACGGCAGCTCGCTCGCGAGCCGGTCGAAGTCCTCGATCGTGAGCTTCACGCCGATGCGGCCGGCGATCGCGATCAGGTGGATCACCGCGTTGGTCGAGCCGCCGATCGCCGCGAGCGTCTTGATCGCGTTCTCGAAAGCCTCGCGCGTGAGGATGGTCGAGAGCTTCTCGTCCTGGTGCACCATCTCGACGATGCGCCGCCCGGCATTGCGCGCGAGCACGTTGCGCCGGCCGTCGACCGCCGGATAGGCCGCGTTGCCCGGCAAGCCCACGCCGAGCGCCTCGACCATGCTGGCCATCGTGCTGGCCGTGCCCATCGTCATGCAGTGGCCGTGGCTGCGGTGCATGCAGCTTTCGGCGTCGAAGAAGTCCTGCAGCTTCAGCGTGCCGGCGCGCACCTGTTCACTCATGCTCCACACGCCGGTGCCCGAGCCGAGTTCCTGGCCGCGCCACTTGCCGTTGAGCATGGGGCCGCCGCTCACGCCGATGGTCGGCAGGTCGACGCTGGCCGCGCCCATCATCAGCGAGGGCGTGGTCTTGTCGCAGCCCATCAGCAGCACGACGCCGTCGATCGGGTTGCCGCGGATGCTCTCCTCCACATCCATCGATGCGAGATTGCGGTAGAGCATCGCGGTCGGGCGCAGCAGCGTCTCGCCGAGCGACATCACCGGGAACTCGAGCGGGAAGCCGCCGGCCTCGTACACACCGATCTTGACCTGCTCGGCGAGCGTGCGGAAATGCGAGTTGCACGGCGTCAGCTCGCTGAACGTGTTGCAGATGCCGATCACCGGCCGGCCATCGAACTGGTCGTGCGGCACACCCTTGCCCTTGACCCAGCTGCGGTAGGCGAATCCATCGCGGTCCTGGCGGCCGAACCATTGCTGGCTGCGCAGTTCTTCGGGCTTCTTCTTGGGTGTCTTTCTGGACGCGTCGGTCATGGCTTGCTCGGTTTCCCGGGGTCGTGGTTCAAGGGCTGTCGGTCATACTATGGTAAGACGATTGAGATTGCCAACCGCTGTAAACCCGGGAGTATCCCTTGAGCGCGTCCCCCCAAGAAGTCCTGTCCGTTGCGAACCTGTCGCCGGCGCTGATGAAGCAACTCACCGCCGCCTACACGGTGCACCAGCGCCTGCACGAAACCGACCCCGCCGCGTTCGCGCTCGTGGCGCCGCGCATCACCGCGATCGCGGCCAGCGGCGAGTCCAAGGTCAGCGCCGCGCTGATGGATCAGCTGCCGGCGCTGAAGATCATCTCGGTGATGGGCGTCGGCTACGACGGTGTCGACGTGGCCGCGGCCAAGGCGCGCGGCGTGGTCGTGACGCACACACCCGGCGTGCTCAACGACGACGTGGCCGATCTCGCGATCGCATTGATGCTCGGCGTGTCGCGCCAGATCGCGCTGGCCGACCGTTACGTGCGTGCCGGGCAATGGACGAGCGGGCCGCTGCCGCTGGGCCGCAAGATGTCGGGCGCGCGGGTGGGCATCGTCGGCATGGGCCGCATCGGCCAGGCGATCGCACTGCGCGCGGCGGCCTTCGGCATGCGCATCGCCTACACCGCACGCAGCGAGAAGGCCGATCTGCCGCACGCCTACTTCCCGACGCCGGCCGCGCTCGCGGCGCAGAGCGACTACCTCGTCATCATCACGCCGGGCGGTGCCGGCACGCGCAAGCTGATCGACGCCGAGGTCATGAAGGCGCTCGGCCCGAACGGCGTGATCGTCAACGTGGCGCGCGGCTCGGTGATCGACGAGGCCGCGCTGATCGAGGCGCTGCGCAGCAAGACGATCGCCGGCGCCGGGCTCGACGTGTTCGAGGCCGAACCCAACGTGCCGCAGGCGCTGCGCGAGATGGACAACGTGGTGCTCACGCCGCACATCGGCAGCGCCACCGCGCAGACGCGCGGCGCGATGGCCGAGCTCGCGTTCGCCAACCTGAACGCGCAACTCACCGGCCAGCCGCTGCTCACGCCGGTGCCCGAGTGCCAGTGAGCCGAATCGCCGCACGCTGAGCGCACCCAGGCCGTCGAGGCCTCGGGAAAGCACCCGGTTCCGGGCGCTTCAAACATCATACGATCACATCATTAGAAAACCCCATCGCGACTCTGTCGAAGGAGACTTTCGTATGAAATTGAAGACCTGGATCGCCGGTGCCGTTGCCGGCGCCGCATTGCTGGGCGCCGCCCCGGCGATGGCCCAAGAAAAGCTCACCGTCTGGTGGGTCAAGGGCTTCTACAAGGCCGAGGACGACGCGCTCTTCGCGGCCATCAAGAAGTTCGAGGAGAAGCACAAGAACGTCAAGATCGAGCTGTCGCAGTACCCGGTGCAGGACATGATCCCCAAGACCGTGTCCGCGCTCGATTCCGGCAACCCGCCGGACGTGGCCTATGCCGACGTCTACGACTTCCAGGTCACCGCCAAGTGGGCGTATGACGGCAAGCTCGAGGACATCAGCGGCGTGATCGACCCGATCCGCGCGCGCTTCGCGCCGAACACGGTCGAGACCACCTTCCTCTACAACGACAAGGACAAGAAGCGCGCGTACTACGCGTTCCCGATCAAGCAGCAGACGATGCATATCGAGTACTGGATCGACATGCTCAACGATGCGGGCTTCAAGGAGTCGGACATCCCGACCACCTGGAAGGAATACTGGAGCTTCTGGTGCGACAAGGTCCAGCCGGCGTACCGCGCCAAGAGCGGCTCGCGCGCGTTCGGCATCGGCCAGCCGCTGGGTGTGGATTCGAGCGATTCGTTCTACTCGTTCCTGACCTTCATGGACGCCTACAACGTCAAGCTCGTGAGCGACAGCGGCAAGCTGCTGGTCGACGACCCGAGCGTGCGCCAGGGTTTGATTAGCGCGCTGACCGACTACACCGCGCCCTACATCAAGGGCTGCTCGCCGCCGTCGAGCACGAGCTGGAAGGACCCGGACAACAACGTCGCGTTCCACAACAAGACGACGGTGCTGACGCACAACGCGACCATCTCGATCGCCGCGAAGTGGCTGGACGACATGAACAACGCCACGCTCAACGACGAGCAGCGCGCCACCGCGAAGAAGAACTACACGCAGCTGATCCGCACGGCCGGCTTCCCGACCAAGCCGGACGGCACGAAGATGGTCTACCGCACCGCGGTGAAGACCGGCGTGGTGTTCAAGGACGCGAAGAACAAGGTCGCGGCCAAGCAGTTCGTCACCTTCCTGCTCGAGGAAGCCAACCTGACGCCGTATGTGGAAGGCTCGCTGGGCCGCTGGTTCCCGGTGACCAAGATCGCGCAGGAAAGTCCCTTCTGGCAGGCCGACGCGCACCGCAAGTCGGTCTACAACCAGTACAAGGCCGGCACGGTCACGTTCGAATTCACGAAGAACTACAAGTTCACCGTGCTGAACAACGAGAACGTCTGGGCCAAGGCCGCGAACCGCATCCTCAACGAAAAGGTGCCGGTGGACAAGGCGGTCGACGAGATGATCGCGCGCATCAAGACCGTCGCCGCGCAGTAAGAAGACCATGAGCACTGCCACCATCCACGCACCGTTGCAGCAGTCGCAGCCGCCTGCGCGCAAGGGGCCAGATCGGTGGCAGTTCTGGGGGCGCATGCTGGTGCTCCCATACGTTCTGGTCTTCCTCGTCTTCGTGCTGTATCCGGTTGGGTATGGCCTGTGGCTCGCCCGGCATCCGGCGAGCTACGAGAAGCTCTTCGAAGACCCCATCTTCTTCCGCAGCGTGGTCAACACGCTGGTGTTCCTGATCGTCGCGATCAACGTCAAGATGGTGATCGCGATGATCCTCTCGGGCTTCTTCGTGACCGAGCGCTGGTGGATCAAGATCCTGTCGCTGATCTTCATCCTGCCGTGGGCGTTGCCGTCGATCCCGACCATCCTCTCGGTGCGCTTCATGCTCAACCCCGAGTGGGGCGTGATCAACACGCTGATCTTCAAGCTCACCGGGCTGGACGGCCCGAACTGGCTGAACCACCCCCCGCTCGCGCTCGGCTTCTCGATGCTGATGCATGTGTGGAAGTCGCTGCCGTTCTGGACCCTGATCCTGATCGCCGGCCGGCTCGCGATCCCTTCCGAACAATACGAGGCCGCGTCGGTCGACGGCGCGACCAACTGGCAGAAGTTCAAGTTCATCACCTGGCCCTCGATGCGCACGCTCTACGTGACCTCGCTGATCCTGTCGATGATCTGGACGCTCGGCGATTTCAACAGCGTGTACCTGCTCACCGGCGGCGGCCCCGCCGATCTGACGCACGTACTGGCCACCTTGGGCATCCGCTATCTGCGGCTGGACCAGGTCGATCTGTCGATGGCGTCCATCGTCGTGGCCATGCCCTTGGTGCTGCCCCTCGTCTACTTCATGATGAAGCGCCTGTCGAAATGACTGCCCCTGCTCGCGGACTACCGCTCACCGCCCCCCGAGGGGGCCTCGCCCGGCTTCGGAGCGGCCGTGCGCCGGACTCGCAATCATGAAGATCACGTGGAAGAACGTGGCCACCGAGGCCAAGCTGCTGCTGATCGGCATCCCGCTGTTCCTGTGGACCATCATCCCGGTCTACCACCTGTTCCTGTTCGCGATCTCGCCGAAGGACCAGGCGACCACCGGCAAGCTCTGGCCTGATCACCCCACGCTGAAGAACTTCGAGAACGTGTTCGGCCAGAAGCACTTCTACCTCGACCACTTCTGGGTGCAGCTCGGCAACTCGGTGCTGATCGCGGTGGCGGTCGCGGTGATCACGCTGTTCGTCGCGACCTGCGCCGCGTTCGCGATCAGCCGCCTCAAGGTGCGCGGCGGCCGCACGGTGATGAACCTGGCGCTCTTCACCTACTTCATCCCGGCCGCGTTTCTCGCGGTGCCCATGTACAAGACCATGGGCAACTACGGCCTGCTGAACAGCCAGTGGGCGCTGATCCTCGCGATGGTGACGATCGCCTCGCCCTACTGCATCTGGGTGCTGAAGCAGGCCTCCGACAAGCTGCCCTACGAACTCGACGAAGCCGCGCGCATGGACGGCGCCTCGCCGCTGCAGCTGTTCCGGCTCGTGTACGTGCCGCTGATGGTGCCCTCGCTGGTGGCGGTCGGCACCTATTCGCTGCTGCTGGCGTGGAACGAATACCTGTACGCATTCCTGCTGCTGTCCAACGACAAGAGCGTGACGCTCGCGGTGGCGCTCGGCAACTTCCTCGCCGCCGACGATTCGCCGTGGGAGCTGCTGATGGCCACCGGCCTGATCTACGCGCTGCCGCCGGCGGCCATCTACTACGCATTCAAGCGCTACATGGTGGGCGGCCTCACGGCCGGCGCCGTCAAGAGCTAGCACCGCGCTGACGACGACAAGAAGGAATCGAGACCATGGCCACAGTCGGCTTTCGCAATGTTCAGAAGACCTACGGCGGCAAGGTCAAGGTGCTGCACGGCATCAGCTTCGACATCAAGGAAGGCGAGTTCGTCGTGCTCGTCGGCCCGTCGGGCTGCGGCAAGTCGACGCTGCTGCGCATGCTCGCGGGCCTGGAAGACATCACCGGCGGCGAGATCGCGATCGACGACAAGGTCGTCAACGACCTCGAATCCAAGGACCGCGACATCGCGATGGTGTTCCAGAGCTACGCGCTCTACCCGCACATGACGGTGGGGGAGAACATGGCCTTCAGCCTGAAGCTGCGCAAGGCCGACGCGGCACTGACGAACGAGCGCGTCGCCAAGGCCGCGAAGATCCTGAACCTCGACCAGCTGCTCGACCGCCATCCGCGCGAACTCTCCGGCGGTCAGCGCCAGCGCGTCGCGATGGGCCGCGCGATCGTGCGCGATCCCAAGGTCTTCCTGTTCGACGAGCCGCTGTCCAACCTCGACGCCAAGCTGCGCGTGGCGATGCGCGCCGAGATCAAGGCGCTGCACCAGCGCCTGAAGACGACCACGGTCTATGTCACGCACGACCAGATCGAGGCGATGACGATGGCCGACCGCATCGTCGTGATGCACGACGGCATCATCGAGCAGATCGGCACGCCGCTCGACCTTTACGACCGGCCCGGCAACCTGTTCGTCGCGCAGTTCATCGGCTCGCCGGCGATGAACGTGATCCCCGGCACGCTGCATGGTTCGGGCGCGAGCGCCGAGGTCGAAGCCGCCGGCACGCGCTGGCCGGTGCCGGCGCAGATCGGCGGCAAACCCGGCCAGGCGGTGCACTACGGCATCCGCCCCGGCGACATCCACCTCGCACCGGCGGGCAGCGGCATCGCGGCCAAGGTCATCGTGGTCGAACCAACCGGCGCCGAGACCGAGCTGCTGCTGAAGGTGGGCGATGCGCAGATCGTCGTCGTGATCCACGGCCGCACCTCGGCCAAGCCGGACGAGACCGTCTACCTCGCGATCGATGCCGACAAGGCCCATGTGTTCGACACCGCGTCGGGCGCACGGCTCGGATGAACCCGGCCCATGACACCCTGGCGCCCCTCGTGGTGGTGATGGGTGTCAGCGGCTGCGGCAAGAGCACGGTCGGCCGTCTGCTCGCCGAATGGCTGCATGCGGAGTTCGTCGAAGGCGACGCGCTGCACTCGCCCGAGAACGTGGCGCGCATGGCGGCCGGCGTGCCGCTCACCGACGCCGACCGGCACGGCTGGCTGCTCGCTCTCGCAGACCGGCTGCGCGCCGCGCGCGACGCGGGGCTGCCGCTGGTGGTGTCGTGCTCGGCGCTGAAGCACAGCTACCGCGACCTGCTGCGCAGCGCCTCGCAGCAGCTCGCGTTCGTGCACCTGCACGGCGAGCGCGCGCTGCTCGAAGCGCGCATGAGCGCACGCGCCGGCCACTTCATGCCGCCGTCGTTGCTGGCCAGCCAGCTCGCCACGCTGGAGCCGCCCGACGCCGACGAGCGCGCCATCGGCTTCGACACCGCGCTGCCGGCCACGCAGATCGCCGCCGAGGCCGCGGCGTGGCTCACGTCCGCGCCTTCCACTTCTTCCGCACCCTGACCATGATCGACGCCCACACCTTTCGTCTCGACGGCCGCATCGCGCTCGTCACCGGCTCCAGCGGCGGCATCGGCCTGGCGCTCGCGCGCGGGCTCGCGCAGGCCGGCGCGACCGTCGTGCTCAATGGGCGCCGTGCCGATGTGCTCGCGCAGGCCACGCAGGCGCTCGCCGACGAAGGCCTGACCGTTCACGCACGCGCGTTCGACGTGACGCAGCGCGAACAGGTGGATGCGAGCGTCGCGGCCATCGAAGCCGAGCTCGGCGCGATCGACATCCTCGTCAACAACGCCGGCATCCAGCGGCGCGCGCCGTTCCAGGATTTCGTCGCCGCCGACTGGGACGAGCTGATGCGCACCAACCTCGACAGCATCTTCCACGTCGGCCAGTCGGTCGCGCGCCACATGATCCCGCGCCAACGCGGCCGCATCATCAACATCTGCTCGGTGCAGAGCGAGCTCGGCCGGCCCGGCATCGCGCCGTACACCGCGAGCAAGGGCGCGGTGAAGATGCTGACCAAGGGCATGGCGATCGACCTCGGGCCGCACGGCATCAACGTCAACGGCCTCGGGCCGGGCTACTTCAAGACCGAGCTCAACGCCAAGCTGGTGGCCGACGAGACCTTCAGCGCCTGGCTCATCAACCACACGCCAAGCCGGCGCTGGGGCGATGTCGAAGACCTCGCCGGCGCGGCCGTGTTCCTGGCCAGCGATGCGTCGCGCTTCGTCAACGGCCATATCCTCTATGTCGACGGCGGCGTGACCGCCACACTCTGAAGCAGTACCTCATGACCACGTTCACGCAAGTCATCCTTTTCACCGACACCGACGGCCGCGCGAAGTTTCGCGAGCAGACCATCGCACTCCCCGAGGGCACGCCGAGCTCGATGCTGTCGGCGCTGATGCCCAGCGGCGGCCTGCAGTTGCGCCACAGCCCGGTTGGCTTCAAGAGCAGCTTCCACGTGACGATCACGCCGCAGTGGGTGTTCATCCTGAGCGGCCAGATGGAGATCCACCTGCAGGACGGCACGTCGCGCGTGTTCGGCCCCGGCCAGCATTTCTACTCGGACGACACGCTGCCGCCCGGCGCCACGTTCGATGCCTCGCTGCATGGCCACTGGAGCCGCGCCGTCGGCGATCAGCCGCTGGTCACCGCCTTCGTGCGCGGCTGATCCGATGATCAAGAACGTCCACGGCGGCACCGTCGATCTGCTCGGCGAGGCCATCGTCACCGGCCGCTACCCGGTCGGCAGTTCGCTGCCGCCGGAGCCGTTGCTGTGCGAGGAACTGGGCGTGAGCCGCACGGTGGTCCGCGAGGCGGTCAAGTCGCTGATCGCCAAGGGCCTGCTCGTCACCGGCCCCAAGGTCGGCACGCGCGTGCTGAGCGAGGAGCAATGGAACTGGTTCGATCCCGATGTCGTGATCTGGCAGTCGCGCGCCGGCTTGTCGCGTGAATTCCTGCGCGATCTGCAGGAGTTGCGGCGCCTGGTGGAGCCGGCCGCGGTGAGCCTCGCAGCGCAGCGCGCCACCGCCGAAGACATCGCCGAGATCGAATCGGCCTTCGCCGGCATGAAGCGCTCGATCGAGGAAGGCGGCGACTACGTCAGCAGCGATCTGCGCTTCCATCAAGGCCTGCTGCGCGCCTGCCACAACCGCATGGTGGCGCAGATGAGCAAAGCGCTGGGCGCGCTGCTGCGCACCAGTTTCGAGATCTCCACCTCGCGGCCCGATGGACCGGCCCAGTCGTTGCCGCTGCACCGCGCGGTGCTCGACGCCGTGATCGCGCGCTCGCCGAAGGAGGCCGAGCGCGCCATCATCGTGCTGATAGACGGCGCCAACCTGGACATCGAGGCGGTGCTCAATTCGCGCCGCAAGCTGCCGGCGCTGGGCGGGCCGGCGTCGCGCCTGAAGGGCCGGCCGCGCAGGCGCGTCGCCGCGGGCTGAGCGGCCCAGATTCAGCAAACGCTAAAGTAAATCGGCGCCGGGTCGAAATGACATGGCGAGGTCGGGGCGCACCCCGAGCTTGGACGAAGAACAAACACAGCGGGACACCGAATGAAACGTCTGGTTGAATCGACCTTGCCGACTGGGGGCCCTGGCCTGCAGTCGCAGTCGCTCGACCATGTCGCGGCACTCACCCGCATGCGTGACCGCGACCGCCTCGACGAAGGCCTGGCGAGCGCGCTGCACGAGCTGATCAACCCGCGCAGCGTGTCGATCTACCGGACCGTCGGCGAAGCCCAGGACCGCCGCTGGCTGCCGCGCGCCCGCGTCTGCCGCGGCAAGCTCGACCTCAGTTTCGATGCCACCTGGGCCGGCGAGGACAGCCTGGCCTTGCTGGCCGATCAGCCGCAGCGCGCTGCCGCGCTGTCCGGGCAGGTCGTCACCTTCGATTCGCCTGGGGAATATGTCACGGTGTTCCCGCTGGCCACCGATGTGGACACGGTCGGCGTGGTCGAGGTCGTCACCGACGAACGCCTCGAAGACGGCAAGCGCAACCTGGTCAGCGTGATCCTGCGCATCAACGGCAACTTCCAGAGCCTGCTCGACTACAGCGAACGCGACACGCTGACCGGCCTGCTCAACCGCAAGACCTTCGACGAGAGCTTCTTCAAGGCGCTGCAGGTGCCGACCTCGACCATCGAGATGGACCGCCGACGCGACGGCACGGCGCAGAAGTCGTGGCTCGCGATGATCGACATCGACTTCTTCAAGTCGGTCAACGACAACTACGGCCACCTGATCGGCGACGAGGTGCTGCTGCTGCTCGCGCGGCTGATGCGGCGCACGCTGCGCCTGAGCGACCGCATCTACCGCTTCGGCGGCGAGGAATTCGTCGCGGTGATGCCGTGCGAGAAAGAGCTCGACATCGCCTGCGTGCTCGAGCGCCTGCGCCGCGACACCGAGGCCTTTGCGTTCCCGCAGGTGGGGCGCCTCACGATCAGCATCGGCTTCACGCTGATCCTGCCGACCGACTCGCCGAGCAGTGCGCTCGAACGCGCCGACCGGGCCGTGTACTACGCCAAGAGCAACGGCCGCAACCAGGTGCGCAGCCACGGCGATCTGGTCGCGGCGGGGCAGCTGAAGACCGAAGACAACGTCGGCGTGATCGAGCTGTTCTGACACGCGTCGACGCCGCGTCGTCCCCTCACTCCTTCACCGAGCCCGTCATCCCCGACACGTAGTACTCGACGAAGAACGAGTACACGAACGCGACCGGCAGCGAGCCGAGCAGCGCACCGGCCATCAGCGGCCCCCAGTGGTACACATCGCCTTCGACGAGTTCGGTGACCACGCCCACCGGCACCGTCTTGTTCTCGCTCGACGAGATGAAGGTCAGCGCGTAGATGAACTCGTTCCAGCTCAGCGTGAACGCGAAGATGCCGGCCGAGATCAGGCCCGGCACCGCCAGCGGCAGCACGATCTTGATGAGGATCTGCCAGCGCGTGGCGCCGTCGATCAGCGCGCATTCCTCGAGCTCGTACGGGATGGACCGGAAGTAGCCCATCAGCAGCCAGGTCGAGAACGGGATCAGGAACGTGGGGTAGGTCAGGATCAGCGCCATGCGGCTGTCGAACAAGCCGAGCTTGACGACGATGGCCGCGAGCGGAATGAACAGGATGGACGGCGGCACAAGGTAGGCGAGAAAGATCGCGCCGCCCGCCGGCTTGGAACCCTGGAAGCGCAACCGCTCGATCGCGTAGGCCGCGAGCACCGAGGCCGCCAGCGAGATCGCGGTCGACACCACCGACACGATCACGGTGTTCAGCAGCCACGCCGGGTACTCGGTCTTGAACAGCAGCTTGTGGAAGT
>Ga0307510_10008489_pt1 | contig 12242 bp, 12 predicted proteins | sample 12_EM_MG_FD_207224 | JGI IMG/M metagenome (GOLD analysis project Ga0307510, IMG submission 207224) | Populus trichocarpa ectomycorrhiza microbial communities from riparian zone in the Pacific Northwest, United States - 12_EM | ecosystem: Host-associated > Plants > Roots > Unclassified | place...
TTGGCGCGCAGCTTCTTCAGCTCCTCCGGTCCAGCCAGAGCTACGGTCACGGGTTCCGCTTCTGTCTTTATCTTCTCCGCCTGAACATCGGCGACCGTCGCGGCCCATCGAAGGTCGCATCCAGTAGCTGTAGTATGCGTCACACCAACCGGCCGGTCGGCCAGCAGTGAATCTAGGGCATTTCGTGCATCGGAGGTTTGCACCAGTGTCTCTTTCGGATTGTCATCGACACGGCCTTCGTAACGCAGCTTACGGCCTTGGTCGAAGATAAAAATCTGTGGGGCCACAGTCGCTCCGTAAAGCTTTGTCACCCTCTGCGTCTCCCCATCATAGAGATAAGGAAAGGTAAGATGCCGGTAGCTGACCCGCTCCTTCATGTCCGCAAGACTGTCCCCCACATCCGTGTAAGCCAGGTCTTCCATCGGCACCGAATCGGGGTTGTCCGCCTCAATCGCGACTAGCGAAACACCCTTGCCACGATAGTCGTCTGCAAGTCTCTGAATGCGTCCTTCATAGAGCTGGGATGCTGTGCAATGGTTGCAAAGGAAGGCAATCACCAGCACCTTGCTACCTACATAATCGCTGAGTTTATGTACCTTCCCATCTACACCGGGAAGAGCAAAGTCCGGGGCCGAGGAGCCGATTGAAAGTGGGGAAGACGCATGCTGCGCAAAGACATGAGCTGCTGTCAGAAAAGGCATAAGCAGCAATAGCAGCCCAAGACGACCACGCACATGCAGTGGAAGACGGAACATGACTTTAAAATTCATATCCACTCCATTTCGGAATTAGAGCGAGCTTGTCAGCGGCTCAATGTTCACACCTACACCTGCGGACGCGACACTTCCCTACTTTCTAGCGACAAGAACTCTAGTCGCATCCGGCGACGCTTGTCATTCGGGACAGCGAAGCTCCTTTCACTTCCCTTTCCGCATCACCCAGGTCGTCATACAACGAGACCCTTGCACCACCGTAGTCTTTAGCGGATCCACCAGCTCCCCACCCAACGCCGCCGTCAGCCGCATCAGCAAATCCTCATCCACCAGATACCACTCCACCCCACCCGGCAGCAAAAACCTCCTCCCTACCACTCGCTCAAAATCCTTCCCGATCGTCGATCCCAACCGGCAAAACAGCAGCCCGCCCGGCCGCAACACACGCCAAAGTCCCCGCAGCATCCCCTCGAACTGCGCATCGTCCCGCGCAAAGTGCAGCACCGAATTGCACACCACTACCTCCGCGAAACTGTCCGGAAACGACATCGCCTCAATCGCCTCCACCCGGAAGTTCCCCGCCGGCAGTGCGGGAGCCAGTCGCGCCGCCATCCTCCGCACCCACTCCACTCCCTCCGCGCTCCCATCCACCCCAAAACACTCGTACCCCTCCTGCAGCAGGTACACCAGGTTCCGCCCGCTCCCGCATCCCGCGTCCAGCACCCGCATCCCCGGAGCGATATTCCCTCGCAACAACTGGTCAAACAGATAAATATCGATATTGCCGAACCGCTCCACCAAACCCGCCATCAACCCCTCCAAAAACAGCCCCACCACTTGACAAATCTTGCCTCCACAGCCTCCCTCCCGTCGGTCCCACCCAGCCTCGGCAAAACAGAGGTCCAGACTCAACTCATTTCGTTCGAAGACTTTGCGAGATTTTGACGGGGGGGGGGGCTTAACTCCGCCCCGAAACCTTGGCCTTCAACCGTTCCACCACCAGCGGAGGCACCAGCGACGACACATCGCCACCCAGCTCAAACACCCCTTTAATCAATCGCGAACTCACATAGGTGTACTTCTCCGCTGGCATCATGAACAGCGTCTCCAACTCCGGGTCCAGCTTCCGGTTCATCATCGCCATCTGGAACTCATACTCGTAGTCCGAAATAGCCCGAATCCCCCGCAAAACCGCCTTCGCGCCCTGCTGTCGGCAAAAGTCCACCAGCAAGCCATCGAACGTAGTCACCGAGACGTTCCCAAAGCCGCTCACCGCCTCCGTAATCATCTCCAGTCGCTCCGGAACGGTAAACAGCGGAGTACCCTTCTCGCTATTGCGCAAAATCGCCACCACCAGCTCATCGACGATCTTCGCGCCCCGCGCAATCAGGTCAAGATGACCATTCGTCAGCGGATCGAACGTACCCGGATAAATTGCTTTAACGGTATGCATGTCACACAAAGCATACCTTCAAACCCCTCCTTCAACCCATTTGGCCCAATTCAGCGCCAAAAAAGTCTCCTACGCTGTAGTCTTCCAGCCAACAGCTCCGTCTGTTCCTGTAGCCGCCATAGTACTGGCGCACTAAACTATCGATGTCCACACAAGCCCTCAGCTCGATCAGCCTCACAGTCCAGCAATCGCCAGCGACCCCCTTCGACGACATCGACTCCGTCGTCGCCCATCACGAGCAGCGAATCTTCCGCTTCCTCCTCGTAGCCACCCGCGATCAGGACGCTGCACACTCCCTCACTCAGGACACCTTCCTCCGCGCCTGGGCCGCTCGCGCCAGCTTCCGTAACGAGTGCGCCGTTGGCACTTGGCTCATGCGCATCGCCATCAACCTCCTCCGCGATCACACCCGCACCGAACGCTTCCGCTTCTGGAAGCGCGCCGCAGCCTCCAGCATCGACGTCTCCGACCCCTCTATTCATCTCATCCACTCCGGCAGCTCCGCCGAGTCCCGGCTCATCGCCAGCGAGCAGATGGCCCTCGTCTGGGACACCGTAGCCCAACTCTCTCCGCGCCAGCGCAACGTCTTCATCCTCCGCTTCGTCGAGGAGATGGATCTCGCCGAGATCGCCGCCGCCACCGGGCTTCCCGTCAGCACCGTCAAAAGCCACCTCTACCGCGCCCTCGGCACCATCCGCGCCCGTCACAATACCGCAAACCAGGAAGCCCTATGAGCAACTACACCACAACCCGTCACCTCAACCGCCATCTGGATCACGAGCAGCTCTGCGACCTCCTCCTCACCTCCGAGGAGAACTCGTCCAGCTCCGTCGTAAGCATCCATACCGACTCCACACAGGATGTCCACCGCCAGCACCTGCAGCAGTGCCTCATCTGCGCCGCGGAGCTCGACCTCCTGCGCACCTCCGTCACCGGCTTCCGTGCGGCGGCGACCTCCATCGCCAGCCACGCGCTCACGCAGCGTTCCAACCGGCCCGCCATCTCGTCCCTCTACACCACCCGCACCGCGCGTTACATCAGCCCTACCTTCTTCTGGGCCGCCACCGGAATACTCTTCGCCGCCGTGCTTCCCCTCGGCCTCTTCCACCACAATCTCAACCCATTCTTGAAGCCCCATGTTGTGGTCGCTCCCGCTCCTTCCACCGCCACCAATGCGGCCCCCAAGAACCTTCGGACCTCTGAGTCCGACGAAGCTCTCCTCGAAGGCATCGACCAGGATCTCTCCGCCGCCATTCCCACGCCCATGCAGCCTCTAGCCAGCTCCACCTCCAACGAAACAGACTCCATCCAGAACACGCAAAGGAACAACTAAAGCCATGACACCAAAATATCTCTCCACTCTTCTCTCGATGACTCTCCTCTCTGCCTCCTACGCAATAGCTCAGCAACCAGCCACCGACGCGCCAACCGCCCCCAACCCACCCCGTCAACGCGCCCCGCAGCGCCCCTCGGCAGGGCGTGACGTCCGCGGCGGCAGGCCCGAAGGCATGGGCCCAGGTTCCCACTTCGCTCCGGGCGGTATGTGGTGGAAGAACCCCGACATCATCCAGAAGCTCACGATCACCCCCGACCAACAGGCCAAGATGGATGACATCTTCCAAAAGAGCCGGCTCCAGCTCATCGACCTCAAAGCAACCCTTGAAAAAGAGGAGGTCATGCTCCACCCCATGCTGGCTGCTAACCCGCTCGATACCAACAAGGCCCTCGCCCAGATCGAACACGTCGCCAAGTCCCGTGCCGATCTTGAAGTGGCCAACGCCAAAATGCTCCTCGGCATCCGCGGCGTCCTCACCCCCGACCAGTGGACCAAGCTCCAGGCCGAACGCGGCAGCCACCACATGGGAGACCGCGGACCAGGTGGTCCCGGAGGCAAGGGTGGCATGATGGGCGGCGGGCCAGATGGTCCAGGCGGTCGCAGCTTCCACTTCACCACCCCCGACGGTCCCCCGGAAGCCCCAGCTGTCTCCGGAGACAACTTCCAAACTCGATAACAGTCCGCGCTCTTTACAAAACCTCACAAACAAGAGAAGGGCATCCGATTTGCGGATGCCCTTTTCTCTTGTTGCAGCTTTGGCCTGGATAACCCTAAATCAGGCCGTCTTCCTGCCCTTGACCACGTCCTTGGCAGCTGCCTCGCCGTTGACCGGAACCGGAGGAACATCTCCCTCGGCGATGCCTGCGATGCCGAGCTTCTTCCGCAGCTCCGCATCCACGCGCGCGAAGGTGTCCTTGTTCTCTTTCAGGAAGGTACGGACATTCTCACGTCCCTGCCCGATGCGCTCGCCCTGATAGCTGTACCAAGCACCGCTCTTATCCACGATGTTGTGCAGCACCGCCAGGTCCAGAACATCGCCCTCACGGGAGATGCCTTCGCCGTACAGGATGTCGAATTCAGCATCGCGGAACGGGGCCGCGACCTTGTTCTTCACAATCTTCACCTTGGTGCGCGAACCCACGACGGAATCGCCGTCCTTCACCGCGCCAATGCGCCGAATGTCGATACGCACCGACGAGTAGAATTTAAGTGCCTTACCGCCAGTCGTCGTCTCCGGATTGCCGAACATCACACCAATCTTCTCGCGGATCTGGTTGATGAAGATCAGGCAGGTACGGGACTTCGAGACCGTTCCCGTGAGCTTCCGCAATGCCTGAGACATCAACCGCGCCTGCAAGCCCATGTGCGAATCGCCCATCTCGCCATCCAGCTCGGCCTTCGGCACCAGCGCCGCAACCGAGTCGACCACCAGCACGTCGATCGCGTTCGAGCGCACCAGCGCTTCGACGATCTCCAGTGCCTGTTCGCCATAGTCCGGCTGACTCACCAGCAGATTGTCGATGTCGACTCCCAGCTTCTGGGCGTACTGCGGATCGAGCGCATGCTCAGCGTCCACAAACGCCGCCAGGCCGCCGGCCTTCTGGGCCTCGGCGATGATCTGCAGCGTGATCGTCGTCTTGCCCGACGACTCCGGCCCAAAGATCTCGATCACGCGCCCGCGCGGAACGCCGCCTACTCCCAGCGCAGCATCAAAAGAGATCGAACCCGTTGAGATGACCGAGATCGGAACGACGTCCTTCGATCCCAGCCGCATGATCGAACCCTTGCCAAACTGCTTTTCCAACCCGGAAAGGGCCAGCTCTATCGCCTTCGAACGGTCATCAGCCACGCGTAAATCTCCTCTGTGTAAGGTCAATGCGGATTCTAGCATTTAAATTATGAAAAGCAAATAAAAAGCGAAATCTCGTTATCGCTTCAACAAATCCACCGGTTCATTCACATCCTCAATCCGAAACAGCTTCGCCAGCGCAGGATGCCTCTTCTCAACCGCCTGGTACATCTCCCAGGCCACGCGACGATAGCTGAAGTGCCCGGCAACGCCTGATCTCAGCTCCGAGATATACAAAGCCTCGGCGAAGTCCATCTTGAACATCGCCCTGCAGCGTGTCCCAAGCGGCAGGCAGTACTGCGCCGACTCAGCCGCCTCAGGCTCACCACAATCACGCAGCGTGCGATAGGCCGTAAACGCCGCATCCATCGCGGCCTTGTACTCCGTCTCCAATCCAGCTTCGGCGAGCGACGGCTGACCTGGACAGACAGGCTCTTCAGAGCCGTGAAGGTCAGTAAAGTCCTGCAGCAGCTGTACGCAGCGTCGATGCCGATGCATATCGCGGAAGCCACCGATGTCCATCAGGATGTCGAAGCGGAAGACATGGCCCGCGCTGAAGCTGCGCAGCAGTTCATCGTGACGTCCACGATGCTTCGCACCCAGCTCGATCAACTCGACAATGCGAGCAGCGCTCAACCCAGCGACATGGCTTCGGAGTTGGCGATACGAGAAGTGGCAATGCGGATAGAGCAGCGACGTCGCCAGCTCCACCTCGAGCGGCTCATCGTCGTCGAGCAGGTCAACGCCTGGAGCTGGGGCGATCGCCTGCCCAGCCATCAACTCCGCAGCCGCTACAGCCAGCTCGCTGCGGCTGGTGGATTGATAGCTGTTCGGAGTTGCGTACTTCACCAGCGTCGGAGCAGTCTTTACCGGACGCAACAGCATGTCCCGCACTCTTGTCCCACACTCGGCGTTGACCGAGTCAACCTCTTGGCAGACGACGCGGGCTTCAGCGTGCTGCACGTTCCAGGCTGGTTCGGTGGCAGCGACGCGGAGCTTCTCGCCGATCTGGCGTATCTCGGCGAAGTCGCTGGTCAGGAGGCGCGAGACTTGAGTCTCCAGTGTGCGGGCGTTGACGATCTGGCCGAGCGAGGTATTGGTTGCCAGCGGAAGAAGGTAGCGAGCGACGTCGAAGGCCCTTGCCTTGAGGGTGCGAACATAGGCTTCGTCCTTCATCTCCTCGGGCTTTGGGATCGCGGCCTTGAGGGCTTCGAGCATGCCTGCGCCGATGCGATCGTATCCGGCAAACATGGCCTCAACCGCCGCAGTGAAGGCCTGCGTGTGCGCTCCGAGGCTTGGAGTGAACCAACCGGAGGTGCGGAAGTTCTGGTAACGAGTGGAGCGTTCCTGACCGTCCCAGCGCTGCTCATCGACCAATGCGATCGCGGCGAGTAGACTTAGGCGCTCGATGGCAAAGGGAATGTGCGCAAGGTCGGCGATGGAGCGATGACCGTACTGGAAGTAGAAGGTGTTGAGGAACTGTTCGGCTCGCTGGGAGCTGATCTCGGCGAGCGACTCCTTCATGGTGAGCGAGGAACGGGAGTATTTCGCCATCGCATAGGCGAGGACTTCGGGGTCTGCTCCGTGGATCGCGTAGACGTCGGTTTCGGCGGGCTGCTTCAGGTTCTCAGGCATGGAAGGTCAGGATACTTGATGAGGCTGAGGAGATTCGGGTTCGTATAATTCAAGAGCAGTGTATTTCGGAGGTTCATGAGCATTCTGAGTGGTCGTGTGGCATTGGTAACTGGAGCTTCGCAGGGTATTGGCAGAGCGTGTGCGATTGAACTGGCCCGACAAGGCGCGGTGGTGGCGCTGGCGGCGCGGAATCTGGAAAAATTGACGGCAGTGGCCGCGGAGATTGCCGCAGCGGGCGGGACGGCGCAGGCGTTTGAGCTGGATGTGGCTAGCGAGGAGTCGATCAAGGCGGGCGCGAAGGCGGTGATCGAGCGCTTCGGCAAAGTCGAGATCCTGGTGAACAATGCCGGGATTACGTGGGACATTCTGGCGCTGCGGATGAAACGTCAGGACTGGGACGATGTGCTCTCGACCAACCTGACCGGCGCGTTTTTGTTGACGCAAGCGGTGATGTCCTCGATGGTGAAAGCCCGGTGGGGGCGAGTCATCAACGTGACTTCAGTGGTTGGCGAGACCGGACAGGCTGGGCAGGCGAACTACGCTGCATCGAAGGCCGGACTGATCGGGCTGACCAAGTCGCTGGCCCAGGAGCTGGCGGGACGCAATATCACCGTCAACGCAGTTGCACCGGGATACATTGAGACGGCGATGACGGCGGTGCTGACCGATGACCAGAAGAACGCGATGACCCAGCATGTTCCGCTGGGTCGGGTCGGGACGGATAGCGACATCGCCCATGCGGTCGCGTTCCTTGCTTCGGAGGAGGCTTCGTACATTACCGGCCACACGCTCGATGTGAACGGCGGGATGTATATGGGGTAGCCCCCCTCCCCCCTTTACCTTGGCGTAAAGTCTTTCTTTTGTTTTGGTTAAGGTATAGGGCTCCTGTAAAGTATTGATTGCGGACGACTTATTTGTAAAATCTTGATTCATATACAGTTAGGCATCCTTTCTTTTGGCTTAAATGCAAAAGCCCCTCCGTTTGGAGGGGCTTTTATTTTGTCTCTACTTCTATTGTAGCGAATGGCATGGAACCCCATTTCGTTTTTATCTTGTTTGTTTTGATTGGGTTAGGGTGCTTTGGGGCTTGACATGCGATTTTGCTGGGGAAAATCGCGAAAAATAGTTTGGGGTTGGGGTGAGATCGTGCTTCCCCACCCATCGCCCGATCAGGCGGGCTCAGGATGGGGCACCCGGTTGTTTGTGGTGAGCCTAGGAGAACAAGCAACAGCAAAAGATGGCGAGGTGAGGTTCTACATCCCACCCATCGCGATGAGACTGAGATGAATGGGGCACCCGGGCGGTTGGGGCTGGGTAGGGAGGGCAGGCAATGACGTTTGAGAGGACGTTTGAGAGCTCAGGGGTGATAGGCTGCGGGACTATGGCCAAAATTGTGGTTCGGGAGGCAGTGGGGGCGGCGGAGGTGGAGGTCGTCCGGGGGTTGATGCGGGCGTATGGGGCTTATCTGGGGGCGAACCCGACGGGAGCGGCGAATATCTGCATCGAGAACTATGAACGGGAGCTGGCGGGACTGCCGGGGCAGTACCAGGCTCCAGAAGGAGTACTGCTGGTCGCATGGGTGGATGGCGTAGCGGCGGGCTGTTGCGCGGTACGTGTGGTGCGCAAGGAACGAGTGCCGGAGCGGGGCTGCGAGTTGAAGCGGCTATGGGTGGAGGCCGGATTTCGCGGACTTGGATTAGGGCGGCGGCTGATGCAGGAAGCCATCGCCTGGGCTGCGGAGGCCGGGTATGAGGCGATGTATCTGGATACTGTTCCGGTGGCCATGCCGGAGGCAAACGCAATGTACGCGACGATGGGGTTTGAGCGGGTGGGGCGGTACAACAACAACATGGTGGAGGCTGTGGTGTTTTTTCGGCTTGGTTTGAGTTCCTAAACCCAACCATCACGATAGGCGCGATGGGACAGCGCAGGTCCTGTGTGCCCGATGTTAGACGGATGGTATTAGCTTGGGTGGCATTGTTGGTTTTGGTTCACAGGGGGCGCGAGGTTCAAGTAAAGGTTCAGGGAATAGTAGTGGAAATAACTGAAACAAGGGGAGATGTACCTGCCGTGGTTCGGGAATCGGCGACTGCCCTAAATTTGTCATTGACCCGTGGGTTTTAGATAGTTACTTTGTGGTCAATGGCTGATATGCAAACAATCACTTCAATCCTTTCGAGCGAAATCCCGATGGAGCCCAGCTCCATCTCCATGAACATCGGCACGACGATCCGCGGCTACCGGCTGCAAAAAGGGATGTCGCAGGGGGACATTGAAAAGAAGACCGGACTACTGCGGTGCTATCTGTCGCGGGTGGAGAACGGCCATACGGTCCCTTCGCTGGAGACGCTGCAGAAGATCGCGCGGGCGTTGGACCTGCAGCTCTCGGAGTTCTTTGCCGAGGAGGCGGTGGGCAAGGAGATGTCGGGCCTGAACCTGAATGAGGACGAGATACGGTTTCTAACACAGGTGCAGCGGTACTCGGCGCATTTGAGCGAGAGCGATCGCAGACTGCTGCTGGCGATGGTGCGGAAGTTCGCGCAGACTAGCTTGAGTTAGGTATTAGGTTTTTAGAAACGGGGTGAGGAGGGAGGGCTTAGGCTCTCCCTCTTTCTTTGGTCTATCTGCCTTTCTCTTTCTGCGCCCGTTTCCCGGCTTCTAGAAGAAAATCCTCGAAGGTGTACAGCAAGAACAAGCAACAACAAAAACGAAATACGGGGGTCCTGACGGGTACCGCTCTACGAACTGGTCCGCTCCATTGAAAAAATACGGGGGTCCTTCGACTACGGCGGCAAAGTGCGCCGCCTTCGCTCAGGATGACATGCTTTGGGGGTGCTTCAGGCGAAAGTACTCCACAGAGAAAGCGCTCCGACGAGAAGAGGAATAGCTCTAGCGGAGTTTGGAGACCCAGTAGCCGAAGAGGGCCAGGGAGAAGGCGGAGGCGGCGAAGGTGAGCTTCTGGCGGCGGAGGTAGCGCACGCGGCCGGAGGTCATGCGGGGGACGAGCGGGACTCCGATGGCCAGGCCGCTGAGGAAGCCACCGAGGTGGGCGAAGTTGTCGATGCGGATGATGTTGGTGAAGACGGTGGCGAGGCCTATGACCAGGTTGAGGCCGGCGAACTGGATGACGGAGCGGCGAAGGCGTTTGAGCTCGGACCAGGGGATGGGGAGCTTGTGGTTGGAGAGCAGGACGATGAGGATTCCGGCGATGCCGAAGACGGCTCCCGAGGCGCCTGCACCAACAGATTCGTGATCTCGAAAGACGACGTTGATGCAGAGCGAGAGCAGGTTGCCGGCGACTCCGGTGAGGACGTAGACGGCGGCTAGGCCGAGGGGGCCGAGCAAGGGTTCGCCGAGGAGGCCGAGGTTCCAGAGACACCACATGTTGGTGGCGATGTGGATGAGACCTACGTGGACGAAGATCGCGGTGAGCAAGCGCCACCACTGGCCAGCACCAAGGATGTAGTCGGGGTTGGTGGCTCCGTAGTGGAGGAGCTGGAGAGTGGTGGGCTCTTTGGGGGAGACGCCGTGGAGGACCATCCAGAGGAAGACCGCGCAGTTGATGCCGACGAGGACGTAGGTGGCAGGGGCGGAGAGGATCTGGCGACCGCGGGACTGGCCACCGGATTGATTGCGCGGGGGTTGGGTCGCGGGACCGGAGGAGTGGCCGGTGGGTAGAACTTCGCCTTGCGGTTGGGGAGAGGAAGACATCTGCTTTATTAGTACGCTATCGTGGCGCGGGCTGGATGACAAATGCCAGCCAGAATACGAGGCACAAAGTATTCGGGAGAGCTACCCGGTTAGGCGGCGTTCTTGTTGAAGCGGTCGCGGAGGTCGGAGAGGATGTGGGGTGGGATACGCTGTTGCACAAGCTGGCCGAGGAAGCCGGGCAGCGGTGTGGCGATGGCGACGAGGACCCAGAGGAGCGTCGAGAAGACCAGGCCGGTGATGGCGATGGCTTCGAGCGAGATAGCGACGATGTGGGCCTGGTGGAGCGGAACCGGGATGTGCAGGGTGCCACCGTGGGTGACGAGCTCGACGCGATGGATGACCACAGCGGCGAGGAAGAAGGCCAGGATCGAAAGGGTGCTGACGCTGAGCAGCAGGATGTCGATGGTGCGGGCGACGCGCTGGCGGCGGCGGCAGGAGGTGCACTCGGCAAAGTGGGCTTCATAGTCACGGCCCATGGCGGGCGAGAGGCCGGAGATGTCGTAACGCCAGCCGGCGAGGATGTCGCCGACGACGGGATCGGTGCAGACGGCGGCGCGGGCGGAGATCACGCGTTGGCTTCGGTCATGAGATTCACCCCGGTTCTTCTGGGGGTCGGGAAATGCTAGCGCAGATTTTCGCATCGTTTGATGGACTCAATTCTATATCTTTTGATAGCCCAAATCCACGAAAAGATGCACTATCTTGCAGGAAAGAACGGGGTTGCCTCAATGATTAGAGGGAGATAGGGTCGAGCGGGGTACCTTGCTGGGCAAGTAGGATACGGTTGCCGAGCAGGGTGGGGTGGCTGGCGAGGGCCTGCTCGGCGGCGAGGCGGGCCAGCTCGGGGACATTGTTGGACTCGGAGAGGTGGCCGAGGACGATGCAGGTGGCGGCACCGTCGTAGTCCTTTTGAAGGTACTCGGCGGTGGCGTGGTTGGAGAGGTGGCCGACGCGGGAGAGGACACGCTGCTTGACGGACCAGGGGTAAGGGCCGTCGCGGAGCATCTCGAGGTCGTGGTTGGACTCTAGGAGCAAGACATCGATGGCTTTGAGGGCGGCCTTGACGTTGGGGGGCATGTAGCCGAGGTCGGTGGCGATGGCCATGCGAATGTGCTCGGTACGGGACTCGAAGACGAAACCACAGGGGTCGGCGGCGTCGTGGGGGATGGTGAAGGGGGTGATGTCGAGGTCGCCGATGGAGAAGTGGGTGCCAGCCTGGAAGTATTCGACTGAAGGAAGGGCAGTAGGGTTGGGCTTTTGTTTTGTGGTGGGTGCGGCTTCTAGTTCTTCGTCTGGATCTACGGGGAGTTCGAGGGTGGGATTGGGGTCGTCGGAGCGGAGGGTTTCTTCGGCCGCCGCGGAAATTGTGTGGATGGCTTCGGCGCTTGATTCGGCGGCGGCGGTTTGGGCGGCGCGGGCTTCTTTTTCCTGCTGGAGGTGGTCGAGCCATTTGGTGTAGGTCATGGTGGTGCGGGGGCTGACCATGCGGACCCAGGCGCGGTGGGTGGGCTCGGTGAAGAAGACCGGAATGTTGAGGCGGCGGGC
>Ga0307510_10008490_pt1 | contig 12241 bp, 13 predicted proteins | sample 12_EM_MG_FD_207224 | JGI IMG/M metagenome (GOLD analysis project Ga0307510, IMG submission 207224) | Populus trichocarpa ectomycorrhiza microbial communities from riparian zone in the Pacific Northwest, United States - 12_EM | ecosystem: Host-associated > Plants > Roots > Unclassified | place...
GTTGCCGGTCGGCTCATTCCCGCAGCCCACGCGCTGGTCGGCCCTCAGCCTGACCCACCCATCGCCGTGCTGGCCATCACCCATGTGGAGACCCTTGCAAAGCCAAGCTTCAACGTCATCCCTTCCGGCATGCTGCTACAGGGATCTCTGAGAGCCGTACGGATCAACGATTATAATGATATAGTGGCCAGACTTGGGCTCCTGCTGAAACAGCTGGAAACCGAATTCAAATGCCAGATCGAGCTTGACTTCAGCGCCTATTATCCCAGCCTGCTGAATGATCAGGATATTCATAAAACGCTGTCCCCGGTGCAGGAGAAGATCTTTGGACTGTCGAATGTAGTAGAAGGACAGGCTTATCTTGTAGGAGAAGACTTTTCCTTTTACTCAAGAGCTATGCCGGCCCAGTTTTATTTCCTGGGTGCAAAGACAGCACAGAACGACACCTACTGGCTGCATCATCCCCAGGTGACATTCAATGAAGATTGTATCAAATATGGCGCTCCGCTGCTTGCCGAAGGAGCCTTACGTCTTTTGCGGACAATGCACTTTAATTTGCCTGCTGCGACTGTTCATATGCGTCAATAGCCTGTCCGATCGCATTGCCGAAGTCGGATACCTTTCCGCTGTCGGTGTGGACCCAGAGGCCTTTAGACCTTTTCAGCCTTATTTCAGGAAGACCGGACGAGGTCTCCCTTCCGATCGTTTTGAAATTTCGGATGATATAATATGGCTGGGAGTGATGCAGTTCGACATCTGCCAGCAGATGTACTTTTAACCGGCCATCATCGGCCAGAAAATTGAAAGCTATGGTATACGAATCGCCTTGCATATCGGATAGCTTTATCAGGAACAAAATTGGTCGGTCAGTTTCAGCATTTGACCTATATCAGCAGGCTTTTTCAGCCAGGCATTGGCTCCGGCTTTCCTGGCCAGCATCTCGAGATCGCTTTCTGCTGAAAAATAAATAATGGGAATAGAACTGGATGACGGATTAGAGCGAAGCATTTGAATAGCTTCCGGCCCGCAGATGCCGGGCATGTCGTGATCCATAAAGATCAGATCCGGCCGAAAGACCTCTACAGCCTCGATCAATTCTGCACAACCCAGCAAGATCAGGACATCATAGCCATATCTTTCGAAGATCAGCTTGCAAACGAGCAAATGGTCGGCATTGTCATCGATCAGCAGTATTTTCTTTTGTCGGGTCATACAGAGGGCTTATATATAGCCATAAACGAATCGGGTGCCAATCTTTTAGTGCAAATAATAGGGGTAGAATGTGGAAATTTTGCCTCGAATTGTATCCTTTTTTTACTCCTTTTTCCTTTCAGGCTGTAATATTTTGCCCGGTGGTTCTACTAATGGGATAAACAACTGCCTATGCTGTTCCGGTCACTGGTCGGCCCTTTTTATAAAGAGAATATCAGCCTGCTTTTCTTCCTGTTTATCGTTATGATCGGGGTCGTTGGCGAAGACAATGGGGCGGAGATCTGGCAGTATCATTATTCCCTGGCGCTGGCGATGTTACAGAATGCGGGTTATCTGCTCTTTGTATTTGCTGCGTGGCTATTATATACCCGGAAATGCGCATTATTCGTCTCTGGTCTGCTGAAACAACCCGACTATTCTTTTATCACCGGCTGTAATAGCCTGAAGAAGGCAAGACGGTTCCTGGAATTTTTGTGGGTAGCCGTTTGGCTGCTGCTGCCGATAGTTCTGTATGGCCTGTTTGTCATCGTATATGGCGGGGTTCACCATTTCTATTTTCCGATAGTAGTAGTAGCGGTCTTTTTATGCTCTCTTTGCATATGTTCGGCCCTGTGGTTTGTCTACATATTGGACAACCGGTATAAAGAAAAGCCGGCTATACATCTCCGGCTGCCTTTCTCATCATCTTATGGGATGATCCTGCTGCGGCAGGTAGCACAGAAACAAAAGATCATGTGGTTGGCTTTTAAGCTTTTTACCTGCGGGGTACTCTATGGGATCGCGCTGAACAATACAACCCCCAATGACTATGAGACTGTCTCCCTCTTTTTGTTCTTCAATTTTGGCGTATTGGCCAATGGGGTTATTGTATTTGGCCTTCGCGAGTTCGAAGAGAGTCGTCTCTTTTTCTACCGGGCGGTGCCGGTTCCTTTGTTGCGGCGGCTGGCAGGATATGCCCTGGCTTATTTCGTGCTGCTGATCCCCGAGTTCATCACCACATTCCTGCTCGTCCCTGTACATCTGCACTTTGGCGATGCGCTTCTCTTTTCGCTGTGTGCATATGGTTTGGTTCTTTTGATGAATAGCATCACTTTCCTTGGGAACTTCAGCCGGAAGGAATATCTCTTTCTTTTACTGATGGTCTTTTGTATCGAATATATCTTTTTAGGCGGGATAGGGCTTTCGTTGTTGTGCGGGCTGCTGTTTGCAGCCGCTATCGCCGCCTTTTTGGCGGGATATTACCGGTTTGAGCGGGCCATTGTATAGCCCCGGGACCTTTTATCCCGACTAAAGGCCGTACTTTTGCGGCATGTTATTAGATTCCGGCACTATCAGCAAAATGCTGACCCCACTAAAGATCGATGAATTGAACGAATTGCAGCTGGCAGCCCTAAAGGCCGTACAGGAGGACAAGGACCTGGTTTTGTTATCCGATACAGGTTCGGGAAAGACTTTGGGATATTTGCTGCCGATCCTGACATTGATGGACGAGAAAGCAACAGGTACACAGGCCCTGGTGATCGTCCCATCCCGGGAGCTGGCCATTCAGATAGAGCAGGTTTTTAAGCTGATGGGGACCGGGCTAAAAGTAACCTGCTGTTATGGTGGACACCTGCGGGAGACGGAGGAGAACAACCTGATCGAGGCGCCGGCTCTTATTATCGGAACGCCCGGCCGGCTGGCTGATCATCTTCGCCGGGGCAATATTCATCCGGAGACTATCCGAACCCTTGTGCTGGATGAATTTGACAAATCCCTTGAATTGGGCTTCCAGGAGGAAATGGAGGCTATCATCGCTTCTCTCCGGTCTTTGACAAAAAGGATCCTTACTTCGGCGACTGCGGCCGTGGAGATCCCTGCTTTTGTAGGGTTGAAGACTGCCCAAACGCTGGATTTCCTTTCCGGTGAAAAACCCGAACGGCTTGCGCTCCAGCTGGTGAAGAGCCCGGACGCGGACAAACTGGAAACCCTGTTCCGGCTTATTTGCCGCATCGGTGATCGCAGCGCCGTCGTGTTCTGCAATCACCGGGAATCGGTGGAAAGGGTCAGCGCCTTTTTAAAGGAGAAAAGCATCGTGAATGTATTCTATCATGGTGCACTCGAGCAGCCCGAACGGGATAGCGCGCTCGCCAAGTTCAGGAACGGAAGCTCGGATGTGCTGGTCACGACCGATCTGGCCTCCCGTGGATTGGATGTTCCAAATATCCGTTATATCATACACTATCATTTACCGGCTACCGAAGACGTCTTTATCCATCGCAATGGCCGGACGGCCCGCATGGATGCCAGCGGCACCGCCATTCTCCTGCTGGGACCGGAAGAAAGGCTACCCTCTTTTATAACCGAAACCCCTACCCTTGTCGAGCTGCCGGAAAAGGCGGTCTTACCTGCCAAGCCCAAATGGACCACCCTATTTATCTCTCTTGGGAAAAAGGACAAGGTCAATAAGGTCGATATCGTGGGGCTTTTTAGCCATAAGGGGTTGTTGAAAAAAGACGACATCGGGCTTATCGAAGTAAAGGATTTCTTTTCTTTTGCTGGCATTCGCAAGTCGACGGTACAGCAGGTGCTGGAGCTGATCAAGAATGAGAAGTTGAAGAATAAGAAGGTAAAGATCGACGTGGCGAAGTGAGGAGCGCCAGTCCTGTTTGTCTTGTCAAATTTTTATTATTTGACTAAAATAATTTTGTAAATTTGTGGTATGGCAACCAGAAAAATTATTGTAAAGACAGATAAGTCCCGTGGAAAGGGAACTATATCACGTTCTGCCATACGAAAAGCGGTACAAGCCGTATTCGGCAACTCCAGAACTGCGGAGTCGCCGCAGGCTGCAAAAATAGTAGGAACAAAAAAAGCCAAATCTGGTATTCTTCAAGCGCAGTGACCCGTTAAATGAAAGTAGCGGGCTATAATGATTCTGTTTTTATCAATTGTCCCTTCGATGATGAGTATGTCCCTATTCTGAGGGCCATTATCTACACCGTCTATCGATGCGGTTTTTCTCCAAAAACAGCGTTGGATGAAGATGATGGTCTGGATTACAGGCTCGGTAAGATTATACGAAAAATCAGGGACTCCAGATATGGCATTCACGATCTTTCCCGGATCGAACTGAATTCTGCTAACTATCCCCGTTTTAATATGCCTTTTGAGCTAGGAATTTTTTTTGGCGCCAGAATGCTGGGCGATGATTCTCAGAGAAGAAAGAATGCGCTTGTGCTGGAACGAACAAAATACAGTTACCAGCAATACATTTCTGATCTTAACGGAATAGATACGAAGGCACATAATAATGAACCCGCCGTAGCCATGGCTAAAGTGCGAGACTGGCTACGCACTGCCTCTGGCAGAAAAACAATTCCCGGCTATGCTATCCTTTCAGCACAGTATCAGGAATTTCAGGATCATCTTCCGGCCCTTACACGGAAATTAGGGTTTACAGTTAACAATATCCCGTTTATTGATTTCCTGAATCTCGTCGAGGACGCAGTGACAGAACAGGCAAAATAAAATTCAATTATTATAAATACCTTAGATACTGATCCGGATTATCCAAAAAGGTCTTTGTGATCCGGTAGTGTTCCGTTTCTTTGTATTCGACCCGCCGCATCCCGTCTTCCTGGATCTCGTAGAGCGCAGCGTCGGGCAATCCCATCAGTATCGGCGAGTGTGTAGCGATGAGGAACTGTGTTTTTTTATTTTTTAATGCCTCCAGGATAAAAGCAATCAAAGACAGCTGCTTTATGGGAGAAAGAGCGGCTTCCGGTTCATCCAGGATGTAGACGCCTTTATCCTGTATCCTTTTTTGCAGGATAGTCAGATAAGCTTCGCCATGGGAATAAGCCTGCATATCCGAGCCATAATTTTTGATCATCGTCTTCAGCGTGTAATTCATGCTTCCGCTGAGTTTGTCGATGACCGAATCGTTCACTTCACCTCTCAACTCCGCAAGCTCCACGAGTATCCTGATCTTATCCCTCTCAACGGCATCGATAAAATGACTAAAATCCTCGGCCCGAAAGAAAAAGCCTTTATCAGTCTGCCATCCCCATTCGATATCGAGATAGGGTTTTAACGATCTCGCAGCCTCAAAACCAGCTGACGAACCGATGTAGCCACCTATTAAGGGGATATTCAGGGATAAAGCGATGGTTTCGAGTAAGGTTGATTTGCCGGAACCGTTGTCGCCCACAAAAATGGTGATCCGCTCGTCCAGTTTTATTTGTTTTGCAAACTTCACTGCCGGGATGTTGAAAGGGAAAGGGTTTTCCCTGTCCGCATTGATAGAAAAGGATTTTATAAAAGACATGTCTTATTTGATCTTTTCAAAATATGACCCTGTAAATTTATAGGTTATCCTCCGTTTTGTAACGATCTCATCTTCCATAACGACAGGAAAACGGATCGTCCTTGTGCTGTCATCATAGTGGAACATGTCACCATCCGGAGCATGCACGTCATCAATATATTCGAAACCAAGGGTTCGGGTAAGACCCGATTGCGTTTTTATGATCCGCACGGTATCGATCAGATCTCCCTGCTGTATACTGAACGCCTGAATGGATTCATATTCCTTGAGTGTACTTACCCTGACATGGCCGACACCGAGGTAATATCTTTTGTCGTTGGCATCCAGCATATATATCCTGGAATACCGGTTTCCATCGTTGCCGTTAACTTCAAGTTTCGAGTACAGCTTATCACCACTCTTATACTGATAAACCTTATTATATTCATGCGCCGTCCCGCCGGCATTCTGATCCCATGAATAGATCCGGAACAAACCATCCGGCGATGTGGCGATGTCGATGCCCGCATTGACAAGATGAGGGAATTTATAGGTAAGGGAGGATGGATATTCGGTCGTCACATCTGCCAGCAGCCCGCCCAGGATATTGTTCTCACTTTCGATAGTTTCCAAGAGGTCTTCGGGCGCATCCGGCCCGTGCTGATCATCCAGAGAATTGATCTTGTCCAGCTGTTTGACTAGTTTCTGCTCCGCAGCGGCAAGGGACTGCGTCTTAGCTACGGGATGTCTTTTGGCAGGAGATTGCGCGAAGATCGGGGCGCAAGCCAGGAGAAGCAGGAATAGTGATAGGGATTTAGGTTTCATAAGCAGAAAAATAGAAAAAAAATCCCGAAATGTATAATCAAATATTCAGGATTTTATAGCAAGATTCTTCAACTTATCCGGATCCAGTACAAAATTGATATGCAGGATCTTGTCATTCAGCGGTGAGATATCGAAGATCTCACAGGAAACCAGTTTGTCCCCCAGGTAGTAAAGGAAGGCCGGCTGGTGATTGATCTCGGTAACCCTGATGGTCGACGTAAGCTGATAGGTATGAAAGGCAAAGATCCGCAGGTTGGCGACCTCGGCCTGGCCAATGCAGCTCTTGGCAACGAGATTCAGCTTACCGCCGCTGTCGGCATAATAGGCGATGTCAGCCGCCAGAAGGCCTTCCAGCCTTTCCATGTTGCGTCCCCGTATCGCCTCTATATAGTCCTGGAGCAGGGCATTGGTGCGCTGGTCGCGGATGCTGACTCCGGGGGTGCTGCCGGGTTTGAAGAGTTTTGTTTTTGCCCGGCTTAGCAGCTTGCGGGAATGTTCCTCGGTTATGGAAAGGAGTTCTGCTATTTCATCGTGTGCATAGTCAAAACTCTCTTTTAGAATAAAGATCGCCCGCTCTCTGGCGTTGAGCTTCTCGAGCAGCACCAGCAGGGAATAGGAAAGGATGTCTTTCAGGTTGACATTGGCGTCAGCCGACTCTGTCGCCACAGGTTCCGGCAGCCAGACATCCGGCTGCACGGTTCTCCTGCGACGGGTTTTTACATTGATCGCATGATTGATCACACTCTTTATCAGATAGGCTTTTTCATTGTCTATGCCTTCCCTGGAGTCTGCATAGTATTTGGTGAGTACATCCTGGACAACGTCCCTTGCATCCTCGGCGGAGCCAAGGATATTGTAGGCATATGGGAAAAGTGTCTGCGAGTGATCCTGCATGTTGTTCAAATTTATGCTGCGCTTTCGGCTGCAAATTGATTTACCTGGTAGGTTCCCGGTGTTGTCAGGAAAACCTTGTTGAGTCGATTCCAGCTATTGGTGGTCGCGATCGCCAGAGCAAGCTTACAGATCTCTTCCTTGTTAAAATACTGTGCCAGGGCATCGTAGGTGGCATCATCCGTTTCACATTCCGTGGTCAGGGCTTCCGCAAATTGCAGGGCGGCTTTTTCTGCCTCAGAGTACCAGGGAGTTTCGCGCCAGGCAGGCAGGCCATGAAGACGCTGCTCCGTTTCGCCGCCGTGAATGGCGTCCTTATGATGCATATCCAGGCAAAAGGCACAGCCGTTGATCTGGGACACGCGATATGCCAGCAAATGAAGTAGTTGGTGGTCCAGGCCGGAATTGGCGATAAACATGCCGGTCTTCAGCAGACCGTCTACAAAACCTTTGGGTGTTTCCTGGAGAGAGATTCTTTGTTTCATTTTATTCGTTTTTAAAGATTTCCCAAACAAGACACAACCCCTGGAAAAAACGTGACAGGACACGAGGAAATCTTTTCAAAAACGGACGGCAGCTTACATTTTATCCGGCTCCGCCTTCTTTCCGCAATTCTCTTTTATCAGCCTCTCGACCTCATCTCCATATTCTTTGGTAAAACCCAGCGCCAGCGCTTTAAAAAAGTCGTTACAGGCTTCGGCTTTCCTATTTTGTTTCAGGTAAAGCATCCCCCTGTTTCGGAAGGCAAAACTATTATAAGGAAGGAGCAGGATCGAATTGTTGATGTCCTCCAGTGCACCTTCCAGGTCACCAAGCTGCATTTTAGCATAGCCCCTGTTATTCAAGGCGTAAGGTTCGTTTGGCTTTATCCGGAGAAGCTTGTTCGAAAGCTCCATCGCCTTCTTATAATTTTTCAATTTAATATAAAGGAATGCCATATTGCCAAGACCGCCTTCAAAGGTCGAGTCGATGACGATGGCCTTCCCGAGATAGAATAGGGCCTCTTCGGGGTGTTCGTCACCCAGGGTGGCCCCCAGGTCGGCGAGAACACCCAGGTTTGTCGAATCAACCTGATAGGCCAGCTTAAAATCAGAGGCAGCGCCGACGTTCTGTTTCAAACGCCTTTTTGCTTCAGCGCGATTAACCAGGACCAATAATTTCATATCTTTTTCTTCCGCCAGTGGCAAGGCTGAATTGTAGTCCATAAGGCTTTTTTCATACTCTTCCAACTGATCGAAAAGGGCGGCACGCCGAATCCAGCACAAACAATTACGACGGTTATAATGGATTGAATACGAATAATCGTTCAGCGCCTGAGCGTAATCATGCATATCGCGGTACAGGTCGCCTCTTTTCTGATAAACCTCGAAGTCCGTAGAGTCGGTCTTCAGCAATTGACTGTAAATGGTTATCGCCTTCCCGTAATTACTGTCCGCCACCAGTACTTCGGCCCGCATCAGTTGCTGCTGACGGGATTGTGAAAAGGATGTTAGGGTCAACAATAAAAAGCAGGTAAAAAGTGGATATTTCATAGACTTGGTTAGGGGTATTCACAAATATAAGTTCTTCGATCGGATGGCACAATAGCCGTTGCTCAGTTTTTCATATCGATCGTATACGAGTCGGACTGTGTGACCCCGCCACCTACTGCTGCGCGTTTGTAATAGAGATGTCTGATCCAGCCGGTGTACCGGATGACCCGGTACTCGCTGTAGTCGCTGAGCTCCAATGCCGTAAGCTGCTCTTTATTTTGCTGTCGCTGCCGGACATCCGTTATCTTTTTCAGGCGTGTCCCCATCGTGCTGTTCAGCTTAGCTGTGTCGATGTTCTGTTCAATGACCAGCGTAAAAAGCAGGGGGGCATACGTGGTGATCTGATAACTTTGTATAGCCGGCAGCGGACTTCCGCCAAAAGGATTGGAAAGCTGTGTAGGGGAGCTGACCTTTGTTGTTGTGAACTTATACCCAAAGGGAAGATGATAGAGCTGAACCTCCCTGATCAGTGCAGACTCGACCTTTTGCCTGGTATTAAAACTTTCTTTGGGGAAATTCATGATCTCCGAATAATGGTCCCTTACCTCTTCCCAGTTGAGCAGCTCGAGAAAGGTGCCTTCATTGGAGATCCGGTAGATGATCTGCATCCCTTCGAAAAAAGGGAGGGTATCAAGAGCTCCCGCGTTGATGCGGGGGGGAATATGAAAAACCCATTTTACCGTATAGTCACTGTCGGAAGCATCCAGCACAGAGATGGTGGCCTCGTAGCTAAAATGAAAAACGGTGTCGGGCATGTTGGGCTGAGGGTTTCGTTTTTCATGAAGGATGGTATATATATGAGTCTGGCCTTTTGTCCAATATGTGATACAGGCGGCTGAAGAGTCGCCCGAAGAAGGCTCCTGTGACCTGGCGGAAAAAGCCAGGACAAGCGGGATGAAGATCAACAGAACTTTCATGGATGCAAGATAGTATTTTATATCGCCGCGCGGATCGGGTCCGATGCAGGTTATGCTACGACGCGGGCCCTCAGACCAGGTCGAGGGCTATGATCTCATGATCGCTGATCTCCGCAATGTCAAGGGTGATAGTTCCGGCTTCACGCAGGAACTGCGGGGTCATATTGCTCATGAGCAGGTGGACCGCGGTGACCCTTTTATCTTTTGGAATACGTATACTAACACTGGCCCTGATGGGTATTATGTCGCGGAAAGGACCTTTCATCATCATGGGGTTGGTGAGGTTTACCAGGTGAACAGTCATCGAGCTCTTTTGAGCCCAGACAGCCACGTCGATGACGCCTTGCGTCTGAACCTTTACGATTGGGTCTTCGTCCAGGGCCCAGCGAATCGTATTACGCAGGAGCAGGGAATGGTCGACGCTGAGCATCTGCCAGAAGGAGCGGTCCAGGTCGCCGGGGAAATAGGCCACACGGCCTTTGGCTGGCCCCATCTCGCGGAGATAGAGCTCCCGGGTCGTTGTCTCCTCCTCACGGGGATAGACGTCCTCCATCGGCAGATCGGGATAGGTCGGGATCAGGGTTACCGGGCTGGGAAAGCTCAAACCCGGAGTCGGGTTTACGTTGACCCTATAGACGGAGTTGACGATCTTATACGCATCTTCGAGGCCAGCCAGAACCGGGTGAAATCCACCGCCGCTGGGGTGGAGCTGCTGGCCGCTGGAGTGCGGCCCGGGGTCGCCGGAGCGCAACCGCAGGTAACTATTACGCATAGGGCCTTCAACCTTCCCGGCGAAACTCACGCCAAAAAGATCCGACAGACCAAAGTCGGCGCGGGCCTTTCCTTCTTCATCATAAAGAGACGTTTCAAAAGTAGCCACGATACTGCCGCCATGGTCGACAAAGTCTCTCAACTGCTGACACTGTGTTGCCGAAAGAGCCGCGATATTGGGTAAGATGAGCAGCTTAAAGGCCTTCAGGTGTTCGGCATCCAGCAGCTTGTCATTGACCATTTCGAAGGTCTGATGGTCTTCCACAAGCGCATGATACATCCCAAATGCATGTTCGTTGCTTTTATCCTGCCAGGCCTTGCCGCCGTATTTCTGATTGGTCTGTTCCGAATAGACCATTCCTATCCGGGCCATGGGTGCCGTGTTTTTAAGATAGATCTCATGACGGTGATAGGACTGATATAGTTTCTCAACGGCGTTCATCCAGCGTCGGTCATAAATATAGGCGCCAAACTTTACAAAACAGGGGCGCATGCCGCCCGCAACGCCTTCGGCTACCCAGATGCGGATCTCAGCATCGCTCTGTACCGAATCCTTCCAGCGATATTCTTCTTCGATGCCAACGCTGAAGATGTTGACGATGGGTTTCATACCCAGCCCGGCGCGAAGCTCTTTGGCGCCCATGGCATTGGACCAGGGTGGAATAACTCCTCTGCGTGCCTGCTGATCGGCGAAAAAGAAGTCGGCATATTTGCCGGTCTCGAGCTTGTCCGGAAATCCATTGGGGATAAACCGTGCGACAGAACGATGTTTCCTTATCCCGGCATCCCAGAGGAACCACAGTTCTTTTAGCCGGGCCGTACGCCAGTCTTCCCATTTATGATAAACCGGGTCGAGACGTTCGGCACTGCGGGGGAGTTCCAGACCAGTGGCCTGCTTAAAATTGGCGATGCAGTGCTGGCAGTAACAGATGCCATGTCCTGCCCAGCGATTGGAAAAGATGCCGTCCGGGCTATATCGTTCCATGATCTCGTCGTGTACCTGGCTCATGAAGTCAAAATTATATGGGCCATAGGCACAGGTCACCCAGAGCTCGGGATTGGCCCAGTGACGGCGTGGTTTGCCATCGGCCGTCACGGAGATATAATCCGGGTGTGCGTCATACATATCCTGACGGGTGGCATGGGGATCTGTTCGCAGGACGACCGACATATTCATCTTGCGGCAGCCTTTTACCATATAATCCAGCGGATCGGAATTGCCCAGCCAGTTGCTGCGATGATGGTACGGGACATTAGTGGGATAAAAGGCGACTACGCCACCTGCGCTGAGCAGGGCGCCATCGGCATGGATACGTCGGAAATAATCCAGCCAGAAGTCCGGGTCGAAGCGTTTGGGGTCGTTCTCGACAAAGGCCAGCTGCGCCCAGCGCATGCGATCGAACCAGGGACTGTTGGGGTCCAAAGGCTGCGCTAATGGAACGGCCGCCTGCGCCAAAGATGCGGCCGGATCGGATAAGGCGAGAGCTGCGGGTCCGGAAATAGTAACAGCACCTCCGATAAGAGAGGTATGGCGGATAAAATGTCTTCTGTTCATGTTGCAGGCAATGAGAACAAAAGATACAAAAAAAGGAGGAGGGGTGATTATTTCCCGTCGTCTTCCAGCTCTTTACGCAGTGAGTCCAGCCGCCGGCGGTAAGCCCGCACCTCATCGTTGTTGGCCGGACTGTCTTCATCAAGTGCCTTAGTCGCCTGTTCAAAATAGGCCATCTGAGACTGGCAGTAATTGACCATCTTCCTGGTTCTTTCTTTAAGTTCAGCGGGCAGCCTGAGCCTGGCGACATCCG
>Ga0307510_10008491_pt1 | contig 12241 bp, 5 predicted proteins | sample 12_EM_MG_FD_207224 | JGI IMG/M metagenome (GOLD analysis project Ga0307510, IMG submission 207224) | Populus trichocarpa ectomycorrhiza microbial communities from riparian zone in the Pacific Northwest, United States - 12_EM | ecosystem: Host-associated > Plants > Roots > Unclassified | place...
CCTGTTGAATTGGAAAAGGGGGTCTTCGGATCCGTACTCGAGTATCAGATTTTGGAAAATTTTATCCCCTCTTTCTACCGTATAAGATATTTGTCTGCTGACCCGGATACTATGACCACTGCTAGCAAAGCTAATCCACAAAAGGAAAAACGCATATCTACTAGTAGGCTTAGCGGTGGACTGGGGCCTGAGGGCAGAATACCGTTGAATAATCGAACTGTGCGCTATGAAGTCCAAATCCCCTTCCCGGGAAAGGGCAAGGAAATACTGCAAAAACACTGCCCCTTCCCCTTTCCCAGACGGAAAAAAGCGAAAATTTCCCGACCCTACCGAGAGAGGAAAGTCCAACAACATACCGATAGCTCACCGTCCAATTATTCAAGTTTCTACGGTACCGCTTTGAGTAGTGATTCTATCATGGATGAAGAACACGAAACCTGTGTCCCTACCAAATGGACAACCAGAAGTGTCAACGGTACCTATCAAAATTTGTTAAGATAAAGCTTCTCGCAGGAATGGGAATGACCCCTTCTCTACTTTTCTCTAAATAATATTATAATTCTCCTTCTGTTGTTCCGGATACCATCCCTCGTCGTCTAGGACGAAATTTGAGAAATCTGACCTTCAGGGATAACGGGGTGTGAGCGTTATTCTTGATGAGGACTGGTGAGCAGACCAATTATCTCAGAGCATTCTGGGTTTTCCGTATTACACCTTAGCAAAAGTAACCGAACATTTGGCGCAACGTTCCACTACTTAGTACCGCAACTTAGCCCTCTCACTCCTGAATCCACCATACATTTACCGCAACAGAAGAATCTCAATAAAGCAGATGGATTTCACACGAGGTATTAATTAGGATTATATATTTATTTTATTCTCAAATGTTTATTTAGTTGTGGTTTTGGTAGTCACTTGTTGAGTTGGGTGTTGGCAAAGAGCGAGCCGTTGCGTGCTGATGTTTGGTTGTTTATGCTAAAGTGCAATACTTACTACAGTAACTTGGCAAAACTAACTGATATGTATAACGGCGGCGCGAACTGTTTAAAAGATTTTCACCAGTTTTCTCGCTCCCGAAACAGACCCCTTGATCCAAATCATAAACCGCCTCCCTACTTGCCATGACTGCAGGTTCTTGAAGCCTTCGCTTAATCTTTCCGATCACAAGCAAACATGCCATAAGCATGGTGTGTTACCGGCATTCCGTCCGGCATGTATAAGCCGCCACCAGAACCACCCACCGCTCCTCCACCGCAGAGCCGCATGCCAACACTACCGTAAAAACTGTAATAATTGAGTGGTGTGCTATGTAGTCGCGAATTCCCTACTTGAGAAAAGGGGCGAAAAGTACCGCAAAAAAAGACCGCTCAGCCCCTCTGAGAGACATAAAAAAACAAAAAAACAAGAGACCTTACCAGAGGGGGCAACTCTGACTACATAGCACACCACTCGTTTTTACGGTACCGGTATTTACCACCGGCCGTTGAGCCGGAATGATCGGGAGAGCCACTAAGTTACGTACGAACTAGGCTAAGGCTATCGTGGAAACTCGAATAATTGAACCATGTGCTATGTCGCTGGGCTTTTCTCTCTCAAGAAAAAATATATATTTCCCTTTTGTCTCATAAGGGGTAAAGGGGCAGTGTTTTTGCAGTGTTTTCTGCCTCCTTTCTAGTCAAGGGAATTTCGGACTTCATAGCACACGGTTCGGTTATCCGAGTCCTTACTGATGGCGGTCTAATCGTGCACAGGGACAACTGCCGCCGTACAAGCACCGCTGTGAGGCTGCCGTGAGGCGAGAGTCGTGAGAAGAGACCCGGAACGGAGGTGGTAAGAGAAGTGAAGTGTGTTCTCTATTCGATGTGCAGAATGATGATTGTTGCTCGCTATGCTATGGAGAGAAAGAGAATGCAGCTAGGACTAAATACAGCTTGTGGTAGCACTCGCACAGTGGGCTCTCTACCGCACAAATATTAGAAACTCCAGTCACCCTCGACATGGTGACAGTCCCACTCGCCTGCTATCTGCCCTACTCCATCACTTACGGTATCATACAAGAGGTCCGATGGGGGTTTTTACTATGATACGGCGGTCTTAATCGGGAACTGTGCTTACTCGAGCATTTTGTGACGAATTACGTACCGGTATGTTGCAATACTCTGAACACTGACATTTTAGAGTGGGTTGAAATTTTTTCCCTTGGTGAACGGAGGGGTGTAAATAAAGTCTGGTGACAGGAAGCTAGGCTCTTGGCTATTTTACCCCAAAAACAGTCATTTTCAGGAACTCATAGCTCAACACTACCCAAGCAAGAAATTTCAAGGAGTTGCAAGGACAATGAAAACAACTATTTCCTTCTATAGTGAAAATATTAAGCCTGTAAATGAATAACTCATGATATTTTGCGCAATGGTGTGGGGGGATCTGGGGGTTACTTAAGACTTTGTATGAGGGTGCCATACAAAAGATACTTGACAACCACATTTGTTATAGGCGATCTTTGGTTTCTGAATTCCATAAACCTCCTACCTATTTTTTCCTTCTTGAAAGCTACTCTCTACCTGTTCCCCGGTTTGATTTGGTCTAAAGTGGAACCCCCAGATTCATTGGGGGTGATTAAATGGCTGGTAAAAAGTGCTTGGTTTTAGTGTAAAATGGCCGTCAACTCGAGTTTTTTGTCCCCTGGCTTTACCACCCCCTTACAACCATCTTAAGAATTGTTCTTCAGGCCGTGCAAAGTCGAGCCACTATTCTAGGGATGCACCTGATACAGAAGGAGTTTTCGTCAACCAATAATCTTAATAAAAAACGGACGTGGGGGCTGGAAGCCGGAAAGTAATGTCCATGCTGGGACCTAGTCAGTCGGGTGGATAATTTTTTGTTGGCTCAAACCGTTGACTGTCTTTAAGCATACCTGAAAGCACTTGTTGGAAATCGTGAGATGCTGCTCGGCATGCTCTGGCGATAGTCGTTTCATTTTTCCGGATATCTCTGGGAATGGGATTCGGCTTTGGGAAAGCATTTGGGCTGCGGGAATGCGCTTAGGTTTTGGATCGACGCATCCGCTAGAAGGGAAGCTGGAAAGGTGTAACGGAAGCGAGGGAGCCGGATGCGCGGATGATGGATGATGCCCGGGGGCTGTGGGCGGTGGCGGGTGAGGGCCTCTGTCTTTCCGTTGTTACCACGGGAGTATGCAAAGGGAAGGGGAGACATACGTGCAAGAGGATGATCATGGGAGGATAGGAGGACTTTTCTATGCTTATATATACTCCTATTATTACGGTTAGTTGGTCGAGATAGAGAGAGAAGGGAAAAGAAGAGAGAACCCCCCCACTCCTGGGTTGTGCATTAGCGATGGTGTTTCCGTGTGAACTCTTGGCGTTTCGTTTGGTTGGTGTCGTCGATCCGTTTAAAGCTTGTATCCGAGGAGGAAGTCTTGATTTTAGTTCTTGCTTTGTAGTTATGTGGAAATGGGCCCCCTACTATACAAGAATCAGCATATTTCCATGTTTCTTCTTCCTCTCATCCTCGCTTCCCTCATCAGAACACCACTGTGCTCTTTTCCCATCTCACCTCTCGGAATCTCTTTTCTTCTATCCTGTGTTTTTGTTTCTATTCTCCTCTCTTCTCTTCATCCTAACTCCTCTCCTTTCCCCCTGGCTCCACCTTCCTTCTCCCACTTTAAGATTATTCATGCTTGTCCCTTCTGTAAGAAATAATAAATTACAGATATGTGACCGCCAAGGTCGCCGTTAAGGCTGTTCTTGATACGCTAAGGTCCTGCTGTTAATCATATCAACAAGTACCCGTGATTCGCAATAATAATATTAAATAGACCCCAACTTTGATCTCCGAGTGAGAATATGTGACTTTGTGGATTAAGTTTATTACTGTCATCCAACGATTCCCGACCCTAGCGGGACTCGGAATTGGAAAGAAATAAGATAGGTAGCCATGCGAGATGACAAATGATGCACTTGAACTAATATGGCAGACGGCATTGTTAGTTTTACTGTAATTTATGGGGAAATCTCCACATTACCGAGGATCAAGGAGGATATCATACCCTTTATCTGGTGCAGGGGTACTTCTACAACCGCCAGCGTTTATTCAGCTACAAACTAGGGCAGTCTCCTTGGTATCTCAACTAAGGGAGAACAGATTTGCCCCATTTGTAACTAGTCTTGTGCGCGTAGCATAATAACACCACATATTGTGAAAATGGGAACTCCTCCCAAGAAGATGTCTTTGAATTTTCCACAAATTCGGGAGAGTTTGCAGCCTCTATTTTTCCTCTTAGTTTTTCCTTGCTTCTAGGTATTCCCCCAGGCATTCTAGGTATGCTCTGGGGCTAACAGGCTGGAGGGGATATGCATGGGGAAAGGAAAGTGATAGATTTAATTTGGTTTTTTTGATCCTTACATTTCTCTCTTGATTCCTCGAAAGAAATTATATCATAATACTATATACAATACCAGAATTTAGGTCTGGTTTATTATTAAGGACAGTGTTCCCAACCGTCCAGTCCGTCCGTCTTCGGAGGAGGACGGGACGGACTACGGCTCATAGTCCGTCTTTTTGGGGGTGCTAGGACGGACTACGCCCGGGAAGGTGAGGACCGGATGGACTATAGGGGACTATAGTCCCGGCTCTTGGACCTCCTGTACTAGCCAAGCTGAAATCATACACCTCCAAACGAATTATTTTCAAATCATGAGACATCACTCTTGCAGTCCCCGGCCGTCCCCTGCAGTCCCCCGCCGTCTACCCCCTCCCCTGAACTAAAATGTCTCACCCTGTTGGACCTGCCATCCTGCACTTAGGCCGCCCCGGACGCACTACAGATAGCCGTCCCGGACGGTTGGGAACACTGATTAAGGAAGAAATGGAAAGGTATAAGAACAGTGGAAGGCGGGGTTATCTGAAAAAAAAAACCCCATAAATTAAGTCCATAAACGCTCAGAACAATGAATAGGGCAATCAAAAAGTGAATCTATTGTTTATCAACAAAATCAACTATGCGCCAACAATGGACCGCAGCACAACCTTGCTCATCGCCCTCCACTTTTAACACCACATAAAGACACAGCCCTATATCAACTAAAACTAAACCACTCTATCCAATTCATTATTTCAACAAACGACCATTGGTGGCAGGTAGAGGGTGATAGGTCTGAAGGAAAATCGGGTCCAATAGATATTATTCGGTCTTCTGGATCATTACAGCTTTTTTCCCGTGGCACAGTATTTACATAGAATTAACAAACTTAAGAGATCATCTAGAGAAACCTGCCACAATAATATATGGTACACCTGAACTCAATCTCTAATTCCAAGTAAAGAAATGGTAAACACTAGAATAGTAGAAAGCAGGGCCTATCCGAGAAAAAATTGTAAACGGAGTCCCTGAAACGCCAGCAGGAAGAAAAGAAAGAAGGGAATCAAGAAAGTAAATCTACCTGCATCATATATATTCTCCTTAGGGTAAACGCGGCATATTGACTTGACATATCCATTGCTGTCAAATGGCAATGTCTACAGAGCAATCCCACCACCCTGAATGGCGAAACGGGAACAAGGGGAGAGAATAGTATGAAGAGCTGGCCGGTATCCCCTAATGCTGTAAAAGAGGGAATACCTCCACGGTCTTATACCACTCTAGGCATTGCAGGGTTTCGAGCTTTGAGTAGCTTTACTATCCCCTTGTGCCGATGCAAGAGAGCCCATGTAAGCGGAGTTTTTCCACGATTGTCTGGTTTATAGGGGCTGACGTCTTCCCGTTCTAACAATAGCTTTACTGCTCCGTAACGCCCATACTGGGCTGCCCACGAGAGCGGAGTTTTGTTGAAATTGTCAGGCTTATCAGGGAAAACTCCTTCCAGCTTCAGCAATAGCTTCACTACTCCAACGTGCCCATACCGGGCAGCCAGCGAGAGCGGTGTTTTGCCATCATTATCTGGCCTATCGGGGCTAACCTCTTCCCGTTTCAACAGTAGCCCCACTATTGCGTCAAGCCCATCCTGGGCGGCCCAGGACAGCGGTGTTCGACCGCTATTGTCTGGCCTGTCAGGGCTAACGTCCTCCCGTTCCAAGAATAGCTTCACTACTTCATAACGCCCATTACGGGCGGCCCACGAAAGTGGTGTTAGGCCGTGATTGTCCGACTTATCGGGGCTGACGTCTTCCCGTCCCAACAGTAGCTTTACAGCTCCATAGCGCCCATACCAGGCGGCCCACGAGAGCGGTGTTTTTCCATCATTATCTGGCCTATCGGGGCCAACGTCTTCCCTCCCCAATAATAGCTTCACAACTCCATCATGCCCATGCCAAGCAGCCCACGAGAGCGGTGTTAGGCCGCGATTGTCTGGTATATCGGGACTAACATCTTCCCGTTCTAGCAGTAGTTCCACTATCCGGTCATGCCCATGCCAGGCCGCCCACGAGAGTGGTGTTTTGCCCTCATTGTCTGGTAGATCAGGACTAACGTCTTCCCGTTCCAATAGTAGCTCCACTAATCCATCGTGACCATTCCGGGCCGCCCATGAGAGCGGTGTTTGACCACCTTTGTCTGACCTATTAGGGTTAACGTCCTCTTGTTCCAACATTAGCCTCACGGCTCCATCGTGCCCACTACAGGCGGCCCACGAGAGGGGCGCTCGGCCACTACTGTCAGGTCTATCGGGGTTAACGTCTTCCCGTTCCAACAGTAGCCGCACTGCTCCATCGTTCCCATTTTCGGAGGCTAGCGAGAGTGGCGTTCTGCCATCATTGTCTGGCTTATCGGAGCTAATGCCTTCCCGTCCCAACAGCAGCTTCATTACTCCATGGTGTCCATTCTGGGCTGCCAAAGAAAGCGGTGTTTGGCCGTTATTGTCTGTCGTATTGGGGTTAACATCTTCTCGCCCAAGCAGTAGCTTCACTGCCCCATCATGCCCATTCCGGGCCCCCCAAGCGAGTGGTGTTAAGCCGCGGTTGTCCGGCCTATCGGGGGTAACGTCTTCCCGTTGCAACAGCAGCTTCACTACTCCATCACGCCCATTACGGGCAGCCCACGAGATCAATGTTTGGCCGCCATTTTCTGGCCTATCGGGGCTAACGTCTTCTCGTTGCAACAGTAGCCTCACTACTCCAACATGCCCATTAGAGGCGGCCCGCGAGAGTGGTGTTTGGCCGCTTTTTTCTGATCTATCAGGGCTGACGTTGTCCTGTTCCAAGAGTAGCTTCACTACTCCATAGCGCCCATTCTGGGCGGCCAGCGAAAGCGGTGTTTGTCCATGATTGTCAATCGTATCGGGGATAACGTGCTCTTGTTGGAGCAGTAGCTTCAATACTCCATCATGTCCATTCCGGGCGGCCAGAGAGAGCGGTGTTTGGCCAATATTGTCTATCGTATGGGCGCTAACATCTTCCCGCCCCAGTAGTAGCTTCACTACTCCTTCATGCCCATTCCGGGCAGCCAGCGAGAGCGGCGTTTGTCCGCCATTGCCTGGCCTATCAGGGTTGACGTATTTCCTTCCAAATAATACACTCATTATTTGCAGTGTTTTCCCCCATCTCCGGCCCATACTCCTAGGATTGACAACTAGCGGGCCAAGGAATAGTCTGACTACACTTTCATGCCCACACCCAGCAGCCCATGAAAGTGCTGTTTGACCATATTCCGTGTCCGGCATATCGGGTTGCGTATGCTTCTGTTGCAAGAGTAATTTTACAACATCTTCATGCCCATACCTTGCAGCCCATATGAGTGGTGTCAGACCCGCACTATCTCTTTTGTTTACATCCCATCTTTTCGTCTTTATCAAATCAATTGCAATTTCGGCAATGCCGAAATATGAAATACAATGTAGCGCAGAAAATGGCTTGCCGTATTTGAAGCGCCACTCCCCGGTCGACTTCGAAAGCAATTCGGCAGATACATGATTATCGTATTGTCCTAGAAGATCACGCGCAAGGTATCTAGCGTGATTCGAGAGATCCATTCGCATGTGGGTTCCCCAATACAAAGAAGAGTACCTCAGTAAGGGTGGGCTTTCTGGGTCATGAGAGGTGCTGGTCGAAAGGTCTTTAACAACCTGGAAATTGAGAAACGTGAGGCAAATTTCGGCTATTTTCGAGTGAGGTCTGTCAAAAAAGTCTCCACGACTGGCGAGGTACTCTTTGAGTGTGAAATGAATTAACCTAATAGTCGGGGACCCTTTATCGACGACCGCAAGCCCCTGACAACAACCTAACACTGTCCGGATCGAAGGAATATTGTTGGGATTAATGCCTGCTGATCCTATCTCGACCGCTAGGGCGTGACAGATCTCATCCACATTCAATGGCCGCTCAGAATGTGAAATCCACATTAGAGCCTGCATTCCAAGCCTTGCTCGATCTCCTTCTTGTGCGTTTATCCGTCTTATGGTTGCATCGTATGCACCCCCCAAGCCCAAGCCGTTTGTCATCGTATTGAGTTTCTCTCGCCTTCGATGTAGTGTCGTCCGCAGGACCGCTTTGATATTTAGAGCTACCAACAGGAATCTAGGCACAGACAGGTTAGCTCCTAGCTTTACGTATTTTCGCTAGTGCCCTAGCGCCTTGCTTACATTTCTGAAATCGTCTCGAGAATGTTCTTTATTATGTCTTCCTGCAGGCTGTTGTCCATCGCGTCTGGTATTGTATCCTCTTTGATTTTCGCTCGCAGGAATCGAATGATATCGCCCTTAGTAGGTGTGATTGACAGAGCCGCTACCTCCCCGGCAGGGTGTTTCTCCACCTCATCTCGGACATGTAGCCTTCTGGCTAGAAATATCCGAGCCGCTGGAGACTTGTGGAGGATTTGTTTGAGTGAATCAAGAAACTTTGTCCGATGCTCCGACATACATTCGTCAAGAGCGTCAATGCATATGAGGGTGCGCCGTGATGACGTGACATCCTGTAACATCTCTACAATTTCGCCCAGCCCTAGTATTCGGCCCCCGATGACCTTCTCCTGGTCTCGATAAGCCTCGACGATCTTCGCAGGAATCTTTTCGAGTCCGCCAACAACCTGTTTTAGGATGGAGCTCAGGATTCTCGTTGGGGATTGCTCCTTCTGGGTGGCGAAGTCGAAGTAGAAGCAAGCAACGGCAGCATTTTGCCCCTTTGCCCAGTCGCATAACCTGTCTATTACCAAGGAGCTAGCATCACAGCTTCTTAGCATCACCCCTACTTCATGGGGGATGTGATTTCTTACGTGATGTAGGTCTTGCCCACTCCCGGATCGCCTAGCAAAACAAGACCGAATTATTGGGATCCCTACCGGGAACGCCATCGACCCAATTCTGATACTCCTCTGCCCGTAAGAGCCAGTCGCCCACATCCTCGACTCGTTGGGCTCTGATATCATCGTGGCGTATCCGGGGTTCCAGTGGAGATAACCATTCGAGAATCTCAGCCTTCTCGTCGGCAATACCAAATTTATTTACGGTATTAAAAGAGTAGTGGTTATTATTGAAAGAGTTGCTATTTCCCCCAACACGGGATTGTGACATCTCTGCACTCTGTGGTGTTTGGAAGGTTGTGAATTTTATGAAGGGGGTATAGAGGGTGTTACTGCGGGGCAAGTGGGTGGAGTGCCTGGGGCTGGGGAAATCCAGGGCCACCCCTTCTCACGGAAAAAAAAATCGTTAGCGAGCACCTTGCCCAATCGGCTCCAGCCCGAGGCTGCATCCGCAAGGCTTGGTTCTGCGACACACCATACGCCCGGAGGACAAAAGTGCATGAGTTTTTGTGAAACGCAGCCATCGCTAAAAAAGATCACCCCAAAACCCGCAAGACAAGAATCTTCTCCGATGCCCGCCGCGCGGCATACCAGCACACGCCAAAGAAAGGATACCGAGAAGGATGCAAAGGCCTTACCCCACCTGGCACGAATTCTGTCTTAAAGGGTGGATTTAGGCTGGAGTCTATCACAGCAGAGTGGGCCCACCGCAGGTCACAACCTAGGTTACCCGGCGGCTACCATCAACTGAGATAGAGCTGTTGTGCATATGACCGGAAGCTTGGCAAGAGACTCCATCTTCTTTACTGGGACTGTGAGTTCTAAGAGAGACTTGACTTAGGCGTGCTAGGACTCCGTGCCAGGGGACCGTAAAGGCGTGGTTGTGGTGCTTAGTATGTTTTATTCCGAATGAGAAGATTTCTATTTAGCCATGGTTCCGTTGCACAAAAACTCATCCACCTTTGTCCTCCGGGTATAACAGCGGTCGCAGTTGATCGTTTGTCCTGTATCTTAGACCAAAGATGCCGCTTCCCGCAAAACTGCCCACAAAGTGGGGGAACCGGTCACACAGTAGTAGACAGTAGGACGAAAACACTCACTTGGAACTTAGGCACTAACATTATGTACTGCAGGAAGGGTATGAAATGTAAATTCCACAACTTCGGTTGGTATTCTCCAAAAAACCAAACTAATGTAAAGACAGGTGTGTATGGGCCCGTCCACCCAAGGGTCCAGTTCTAAAATTTGGGTGATAAAACTAGACGGTGGCGTCTCAGCAGGCATCATTTTCCGTTAGATAGTGCGAAAGTATACAGTACCCAACTTTCTACTTTTTAAAATTCTTGTTTCTAGCCAGTCAAAATGTGAGGCAGGTTTGAAAATTCGGAAGGAGGAGAGACAAGAGACTGCTATTGGTGGGTGTCATCTGTTTGTCCTCACACCCCCGAACACCACCAGACACCTCCAACCATCAAGCCAGTGTTCTCAACGGGCAGTCTGTCCATCCTGGACCAGGGCGAGGACGGACGATATTGTGTGGTCCCGTCCATTATTTTTCCAAACTTGCCCTACAACCTACTGCTAAGGACTATGGCCCAACCGTTCCCCAGGGGAAACTTTTCATACTATAATAGCCGTCCTGTAATCCCCGCAGCCCTCCTGTTGTCCTTGGTTTTGAAAATCACTGGGGATCACTCATTTTTTTCCTATCATTTTTTATTCTTTTTACTCATTACAATTATGTTTACCGTATTGTTTGTTTGTTTTGGATGTTTTCCCTTGTCACTCGCTTTTCTTTCTTCTACCGTAACCCAGTTTGGATTGATGGAAACCGAGATGAAATGCAACTCAGTGGCTATCATGGATGCTGGGGTTGTAGCATCGCAATGGTTGATTTTGTGAAAGACTTTCTTTATCGCAGGTTCTTGTGCACGAGAAGATTTCATGAACAGTGGAAACGGATTTTGTTCCTCATTGTTATTCTCACAGTCCACTAAATTTGCGATGCAATTTCCACCTATACTCATAATCAAAGACAATTTGAGACGTGGCCGGGCCGCTTCTGGGCTCTCGTGCATCGGCCAAGAGAGGTTTGTAGGAATAATCTTGATGCGCTGCAGTGGAGGCTTGTAGCCTCCCTGATGCTATGGTGGAAAGTGCGTAAAGGTGAGCCCTCCGGTGGAACTGGAATTCCGTTGCAACCAGTCGGAGTTGAGCCAATATCTGCCAAGACACCCCAGGAAAGTGAAATGGAACACCTCCAGACAGCGAGCAGTATAGTGATTGAGGTGGAAATCATTTAAACCGTCTTCTTTATGTACTGTAAAATTGGCTTCAAGCAAAAAACAGTTTTGTGTTCATCACTTGGTTTTTGTCCGTCATCATGATGGCTTAGTCATCCACACTCCTCAGTATTTTTTGGTATGGTACTATGTATATTCTATCACTTGTTTCACTCTAACTAAAATTTTCACTTTTTAATCTTGAACTACTTTTGCCTGCAGCCTTTGATTGAGTGCGAGGGGCCGCTAGCCTGTTGTCCACTGAAGTAGCTTCATCTTAGCGGGTTTTTTTACACGAAATTCCTTGTTGCGGTTGACTAGTTCGGAATCGCATTTAGCCCATTTGAAAGACCCGGTTTAGGCCTATTTGCACCATACTTGATCCCGCTTATGCAACCCCCCATTGTCAAGAATTGGGAAAATATTTTTATTTTGATATCTACAGGGCGAGAAATCTGTGCTCGAGGTAGGCGTAGACGGCCGGGGGTTGTAGAGGACGGTTGGGGAGAGTGAGGGACGGCAAGAGAAAGTGGGGGGTGGCCCGGGATTGTACGAGTGATGACTCATGATGCGATAATGTTTTCCTCGGAGGTGTATGATTTCAACTTGGGCCAGCCAAGGAGGCCCAACCACTAGGGCTATAGCCCCTACAGTCCATCCGGGGCGGTTAAAGTGCAGGACGGCAGTCCTTGGGCAATAGGGCGGGCAGTAA
>Ga0307510_10008493_pt1 | contig 12240 bp, 18 predicted proteins | sample 12_EM_MG_FD_207224 | JGI IMG/M metagenome (GOLD analysis project Ga0307510, IMG submission 207224) | Populus trichocarpa ectomycorrhiza microbial communities from riparian zone in the Pacific Northwest, United States - 12_EM | ecosystem: Host-associated > Plants > Roots > Unclassified | place...
TCGGAAGCCATGGCGTCGTGTTTATGTCTCTGTTCAGCCTGGTGATCACCGCTCTTACGCGTGCTCTTGGCCAGATCCCGTGCCACGTGCATCTCACGCTTACATCGTCGTGCTCGCTCCCGCAGTTCCCTGGCGGCTTTCATTTCTTGCGCGTTTGCAATAGCCTCGACCTTGACGTCGTACTGGGTATCTGTAACAGGGCTCGGAGAGCGCGGAACAACTCGGGAAGATGAACTTGTGTCAAGACGTCCGGATGAAGAGATGTGAGTGTAGGGTTGTGTCGAGATACAGGGGGCCACGGGGACAGTCAGAGGGGTTTCTTCGGAGTAGGGCGGGGCAAGACGAGGGCGATGAACGTCGTAGGTGGTGTCAGCTGTTGTGGTGGTGTTGAGATGTAAGGAGGTCAATGGAGGAGGCGGGCGAGAAACATCCGTACAAGCAGAAGTCTCGAAGGCCGCACGAGACTCACTGGCGTAGGCGAGACTAGGGCGAAGCCGATGACCTTCGTGGTCTGTGGATGTAGGACCTGCTTTGGTCTTGACTGTAGCCTCGGTGACGTGGGGGCAGGTCGGAAACTGGTGGTATGAAGCCTGTGCACGGTTGGAGGTCGAGGGAATCTGGCCTGATTTCCCAACGTAGTGCGATGCGAGATCGGTGCGATGAAAGCTGTTGCCGTAGCCAGCCGCCGTAGTGGTCCCGGTCTTGTTCTGGTCGACGCGGATAGAAGGCAGCGGGGCAGGGGGAGAAGCATGCGTAGGAGCAGGCATAGGGGCCGCATGAGGCTGCCAGACATAAGATGAGGTGGCACATGCGCGAGATGCGTGGTGATCGTTGTTCCGGGATGCAGGGCTTTCCTGTGTCTTAGCCACGGGTTGGATGAAGCTAGTGGAACTTGGTGGCTGTGAATAGGAAGGTTTTGCGTATGAGGGGGTCGAAGGCGCCCGGCCAGCATCACGAGTAGTGTGAGTCGGACCACGACTCGAGTGGTAGAAGTGATTATAGGCCGCAGGGGGTCTGCCATTGGTCTGGCCTCGAGAATAGGAATCGGGTTGTGTCGATGGGTGCAGCAGCTGGGTCCTACTTGTAGGAAGTGGGGTAGACCGCGAACTATTCCTGCGTTCATCATCCCCACAAGAGACGAAGCAGAGATATATGGCCACACAAGCCAAGGCGGCTACAAAGAAAGCGGTCAACCATGATAACTTGTCCATGGTGTTGTGGATAAGGGAACGAGGCACCTGCTCAAGGCGCTCTGAAAGCATGGGTCCGCCGGGGCCCAAGCGCACGCAAATTCGTGACACGGATGTATCTGGTTAAGCGCCGTGAAGGACAATCAGAAATGGTATGGTCATTCATCGCCCTTAGAGAAACGCTTTATGGACTATACCAAAAGCACGTAGCATAGGCTGTCACAACTCGGGTGCTTTCTTGAACCTCATCACTGCGTTGTCACGGTAGGGGCTTGGGTGGGATTGAGTTATTGATCCGTAAAGACAATAATCTTAGGCACATGCACTTTCCTCGAGGCAGTTGATCGAGTGAGCACCAGTTGAAGGTATGAGTTTGCGCCCAGATACAGTACATTCATTAGGAAGTTGAAAATGAAACACCCGGTCATCGGGGCGGTCATTTCCCGCCGGACACGTAATAACTAAAACGACGGTGACTTTGGGTGAATCCACAACCTTACTGTATTACCCACAAGAACCTAAGCCCAAGCTCCAAAGACAGTACAGTAGAGCCCGAAGTAAGATAACAATACAAAGAATGTAATCCTAGGGTCCATTGCCACGAGGCGACGTTATTCGACCCCCGCCACTCAGGATCAATCTCCCCCACCTTCCTCATACCAATTAATCACCTCCACCAAACCCGCCGAAGGTTCCTTTGCCTCTGGAGGGAAAAACACCATGAGTTGCTCGAATACCTCCCTTCGTGCCCTGAATGTTTCGGGGGCCACATCTTCCGGAGAAGTTGCGGCTGTTGGGGAAGAAGGCGTAGGACGCCCAAGGAGAGGGGCAATGAGCTCACGTAGCACGTCGCCTTCTGCAGAGGCGTGGTCCGCGACCTCGGCAACTTCAGTCTGGAGAAATCGAAGCGCTTGCACGGCAGGAAGCGTCGTGCACGCTTCGCGGAACCTTTGCGCGGGACGTTAATTCAGATCAAGTGATAACGAGAACGTGGGGGTCAGCCTTACTGTTGACACCGGATGCGGAACGTGCCGCGTCGTACGATCTCTTCACGTGCGGGTCTATGAACAAGAAGAGCTGTTTTAACGGGCTGCAAGGCGAAAGGAACGTAGGTAGCGGCAAGGTCAGCTTACCGTGACAGTGACATGCGCCAAAAGTCGTCCAACCTCTGTTCCGTCAGGGCGTCGTTCCCGTGGACGTTGTCTCCCAAAGTGCCAGTCTCGAGCAAGCGCCCCGCGTTCCCGCCATGCAGGTATGCGATGCGTGTTCGCGAGTCGTAGACGACCTGATGAGCGTAGCGCGCCGGTGGTACGTTGTCGGGCAGTGTGGGTGCAGGCTCTGTACGAGTCCAGGTCCCCGGCTTCGAAGAGTAGCGGAACACCCAATGCTTCCCATCGAGCTGTGGTACAGGGCTTGTTCGGGTGCGTTTCAGACCACAGAATCTATGATGCACCCGTGTTAGGTGGTGGAATACTAAGGAGCGAATGAAAGGGAACCTACACGTAAATCTCTTTCAAAGTTGGGTCGATGACTGCTCGCTGCGCGAACATTTTGTCAGGGCCACCAGATACAGCGAAATTTGAGAAAAGTTGGGTGCTGGTGTTCGTGTCGAGGTCGAACACATGCATGTCAAAAAGGTGGCGTTCGCCGTCCTCTATACCCCCAAATATGTACAGAGCATTTTCGTCCGGTTCGAATACCATGGAATGACCTGTACAACAATCTCAGCCAAGTTCGAGCTCGTTCAGTATCTGTGCACACACCGAACCTGCGTGTCAGAGAGTGCGACGTAGACGGTGTCCCCTTGAGCCTGTCAAAGTCTCGTCAACAAGAATACCGCAGAGTAAAGGACCTAGCCCACGGTAGTTGAGACCATGCCCCTGTAGCTATGTCATAGCTATAAAGGCCCGAGAACTTGGGTACCTCGGATGACCAGTCATTGACTCGACCGCCGGAGACGTACAGGCATCCATGCGTAGAGTCTATGGCCATTTGGTGATCGATTATCCATGGGGGTCCGCCTGACGCCTACATACACGATAAAAAAAGGGGTGGCGGGAAACGAGGAAAAGTCCCATTACCTCTGTGTTCGCCGAAAGGAGCTCCCAAGTCCCCGCATCATCACCGCGGGTGTGATACGCGTAGAAATCAGCGCGTCGCGCCGGCGCTCGCGGCTCACCAGCGTCAGCGGCACTCGCGCCTCGCGCGCGCGGGGGGTCGGTCTCTCTCAAGTCGTCATCGCTGACCCCGAGACACCCGAGTAAAAAGATGCGCCCCGTCCCCGCGTCGAACGCCATCTTGTGGCACGACCGCCGACCGGGCCAGACCGCGTCCTCATGCCGCGGCACGACGTGCCACCGGCCCTCCGCGATCGAGTACACCCAAAAGTCGTCCAGACTGCGCTCGCCGTCCCACCCGCCGTAGAGGTATATTCGGCCCGCCGCCTCGTCGATGCACATCGCGTGTCCCCCGCGCTGTCGGGGCGTGTCGCCGTCTGCGTTCGTGTCGCACAGACGCGTCCATGTCGCTTGCGCGGGTGCCTCGCGCGAGAAAGTGTCTAACAGGCCAGCGCCCGCGGCGAGCTGTAGCACGCGCTCGGCTTCGGCCCAATTGCCTTCGGACACGATGCTGTCATGGAGTCGTGTGACGAGTGGGTGCTCGAGCTGAACATCCGCACTTGCGGTGAGAGCCTTGAATGGCGCCATCAGGCGCCGCGAGCGGAGATGTTTAAGGATATGGCGAAAGGCCATCGCCTCCATGTGCTGCAGCGCCTCGTTAATCAAAACCTCCATGAAGATCGTCTTGCCTTGGGCATACCGCCTCATGCTGCTGCTCGATCCCCTTCACATAGTTCTCGTTGTTGAACCCAGAGATAGCCACGAACCAAACGGATATATGAAAGCTATGACTAAATGCGCTGTAGGATCGTGGTGGGTCGGTCCCTTTATGTGAACAGACACGAAAATCAACATACGATATGGGAATAATTTTTAAATATAAGCTTGGAAAGGGTACGCCCGCACTATTCGTATGTCGCAGGGGGAATGTCTCTGGTACGGCGTCATCTTTGAGAGTGGACGAGAGAACTTCAGTCATGCGATCCTTGGTCAGGCCAACGCAGATCTTGAACTCCTTCATATTACATGGGTGCTCTGGGCATTTGGATCAGGTGCCGCCATCGGGTTGAATGCCCTATTTACCTACGTTTATAGTGCTAGGAGAAGGAATAAAACGTAGTGAGAGGATTGGCGGTGGGTATTTGGGAGAACGTACCTTCCCAAAGGTTATGCTGTCTTCAGCAGAATCTGAGTAACAATTCAGCATAGGGCGAGTCAAAGAACTCACCGATTACGCTGAGGGTGTCAAGCCGCAAAAGAATCCATTGCTTTATGCTTGGACTTTCGTGTTGTCCACTCCACCTACTATTCGGATCTGTAGGGGCATCGACCATGACATTCTCGGCGACATAGCGATTACTATGTTCTGAGCAACCAGCGATAGTGTATGACAAGCGCGTGGACGGTGGTTGAGATGAGCTATCGCTTGCCGACATCGTGGTCGTGAGCAATTGGGTTATCAATAAATAGCATTTGTGAGGGAGTGATGTGGGATTACATATTTGGATCACCAGAATGAGATGGTACGAGCCGCCGTGAAGCTTCCTCCCTAGCAACAGCGTGACCCCACCGCGACGACACAGCAGCTCAATGTGGGGATAACTTAAACAAGTCATTGCTTTAACCGAGAGCCATACACGCACATGCTACAGGTCTGACGGGAACACGCAACAGGAAAAAGACAAAAAGAAATAATAAGAAGGGAAACGCAGAGCATTGATAGGTGGTGAATGTATGGCACAAAAGGATACGGGTTGGCGTTCGGGATGATACTGAGATGGTAATTATGTACAAGGCGGAGCGAAACCAGAAGTATCCGGGGCGGTAAGTGTGACGGTAGATCATGCGTGTGCGTGAGACGGGTTCGCAAAAACCGGGGGTGGTCGCGCTTGTGTCTCGCGCGGCGGTTTGACGCGGAACTCGCTAAAGATGGGGATATGACTGACAGACACTGTTGTTAGTCATATGTTTACATCGACAAGAAAAGTACGACGTACTCGGAGGGATTGTGAGCATCCGGAAATCCGACCACTTTCTCCAAGTAACCGCGATCCACCTCGCTCAGCACGGCGTTAACGGACAGTGTCGCAGTCGAGTACCAGATATAGTCGATCGCGCCGTGGAAGCTTGGTGTATAGTTTGTGAGGGGAAGCTCGCCGATGCCCGCATACGCGCTCTTCAGCCCCAATCGATGCCGCAAACCGTCACCTGTATACCTGCCATATGAGTGCGACAAGAAGTCCGGGTGATCCCCTGCGAGTGTGCCGTTCGTGAGGAACTCATATACGCCGCTACCAGGGACAGAGTTGTAGTCTCCACTGATAATGATCGGGATCTTCGTTCCGTCCGAATATGTTGGTGGTGGCTTCACCGATGATCCATCGGACGGTGGGCGCGGCGGGAGTTTGGCAAAGTTATTCGCGACCTTCTCGACCTCGTCAACGAGCAGCGCCACTTGCACTAGCTTGACATCGCTGTACTTCGGATCCCAGCAAATATGCCCATTTGCGATGACGTGCCGCGAACCCGTCTCGATGTTTTCAAAAAGGCAGATGACAGCGATGTCGCTCCGAATCAATACTCGATTGAACATATCATCTGTCTTCTTGAAATCGGGCCGCTGCATGGCCACTGTACTGAATTCGAGGGGGTGTTGTTCCACCAGCTGGTACCTGTCACATCCGTCTGGGTACCGCAAAGGAAGACTGAATGGGGTATACGTACTTGGACTTGTTGAAGAAAACTGCACATCCATCTACCAACCTGCGATCCGCCTCGTTCATTGTCTTGTAGCGAGACTTGGGATAATACACCCCCTCGTATCCGGCATTCCCGAGCTTAGGAACAAAATACTCCTCGTATTGTGCCGTTTGAACCTCCTGCAGACACAAGAAGTCTGCGTGGTGCTTGAGAAGCTCGGCCATGATGCGATCACGACGATAGCTCCATTCCAGCGCCCAAGAGGGTGTGTATCCATACAACCGTTCTGTGGCGTACATCTCGCATAGGATATTGAAACACAAGACACTGAACACTTCTACATTCGGATCTTCAAGGAGTCCATCGCGTTCCCCTGGCGCTAAGAGGTCGCGCAAAGAACGTGGTGGTGGCGGCGCAGGAATCGGGCATGAGTCGCGCAGGAAAGAGATGAGGGCCGGAGTACCCTCCTTCTGGACGATCCCCTTGAGCGACGGCTCGAGCGGATTTCCCTCGATGCCGAGTGTTTGCAGCTGGTGCAAGGTGCCAAGCTCTGGTGGAATCGTGGCAATATGATTGTCGAAGAGGTAAAGCTCCTTGAGCTTGGTGAGCATACCCAATTCTGGAGGGAGGGTTTGGAGGTTGTTTCCCGAGAGGTCAAGAAGCTCGAGATGCCGTAACCTGGCAATCTCCGGCGGAATAGCTGTGAGCGCGTTGTGGTTGAGGTAGAGGTTGATGAGGAAAGTAAATGAGAAAAGGCCAGATGTGGGAGGGAGGTGCTTTATGTGTACACCACCCATGTCGAGTGAGCTCCAACTATTCTCAGGGGGTTTGGCAGCAGTTGGACGGGGAGCCTCTGCAACGGGTGCCACCGTTGACGAGGGATGGTTGACAGCGGAGCTAATGCCGTTTGTGGAGGGCTCAGCACTCGGGCTTGGACTGAGCCCATTCTCTACGCCATCGGAGTCTTTCGTTACTGTTTCGGGTGGTGGCTTATTGGGATTTGTGATGGGAATTGCGGACTTTGTTACGGTGCGAGAGGCCATGGCGCTGGCGCGAGCGCGATGATGAGGGGACCGAGAGGCACGAATCATCTGCAGAAAAGAGAAATATTGACTCGAAAAAGGAGCCTATGATGCGAGAAAATAAAGACGCACCTCGCATTTGAGTAACTGCTGCTGCCAATGGGGTGTGATGATTTGACTGGAGGCGCTCCCCGGTGAACCCTGCCCGACGCCGAGGGTTTGACCAAGAACGTTGACGGAGACGCCTCCATTCGAAGGTGGAGAGGGATAATGTGAGATGGAGTTCTGGTGGTGGTGAAGGGATTGCATGTGATGAGGCATTGTGCCGTTTGTGTAGAGGGGATAACCGGGGGAAGGTGGGGGTGGACCATAGGGATGGGTTGGACGAGCCCATGGCGATGGGTCCGGATGGGTTGAGGAGAGCTTGTGGGCGATGCCCGGGGATTGCTGAGGATAGTACATTGCATTGGCGGGTGGCCTGACAGACTGGAGATGAGTGGTGGATTGCAAGATGAAAATGACTGATCCTGACAAAAACCTGAAGTGAGAGCAAAGATATGAATAGAATGAGATGTGCAAAGGAGAGAAACGCACCAAGCAAGAGAGACAGTTTATGTTGGTCGGTAGAATACAGTTAATACAGTAACACAAGCCAAGCACGACCAACTTTCCTTTTCGTTTCGAAGAGAAATTGTCACGCTCGATTGGTCACAACCGTGACATCCCAATCAGATTTGTCATCATTCGGTACTGATATCTCATCATTACTTTACCAGCGTACTGTTCGCCTTTCCTCCAAAATATAAAGCACCCCCACCCTCCGCTCTTTCTAACCCCCCATCATCTTTTCTTTACCACCTCAAGACAATGGCTGTATACCAGGCTACCGTATCTGCACCTGTTAATATCGCTTGCATAAAGTGGGACATCTTGTTCTCTTGTTTCCCCAATGTCATCTCATGCCTCATCTCACCACCGTAGATACTGGGGAAAGCGCGACACCAAGCTCATTCTCCCTACAAACTCCTCCCTCTCTGTTACACTTGATCAGGATCATCTTCGCTCGACTACCACTTCGCGCGCAGACCCTTCCTTCGACAAGGACAGGCTATGGCTCAACGGAAAGGAAGAATCCATTGAGGCCGGAGGACGCCTTGCGACCTGTATTTCAGAAATGAAGCGCCTACGTGCAGAGGTCGAAGCGCAGAGCCCTACTGCACCGAAGGTATACACTCTATTTTCTTTTCGCTTCCGCACAGGCCTTCTCATCCGAATTCGCTTCCGTCCCATAGCTTTCCACTTTCTCGGTGCATATCGCTTCCCGTAACAACTTCCCCACAGCAGCAGGCCTCGCATCCTCCGCCTCTGGCTTCGCTGCCCTCGTCGCATCCCTCGCAGCGCTCTACGAACTCCCCGCAACTCCCTCCCAACTTTCCGTCATTTCCCGTCAGGGCTCTGGCTCTGCCTGCCGCTCACTCTTCGGTGGTTATGTCGCGTGGGAGATGGGATCCGCACCTGATGGTTCTGACTCCCTGGCAGTCGAGGTTGCACCCCGCGAGCACTGGCCAGACATTCATGCCCTCATCTGTGTCGTCTCAGATGACAAGAAGGGCACATCATCCACATCTGGCATGCAGCGCACCGTCGAAACCTCTTCCCTGCTCCAGCATCGTATTGCTCACGTAGTCCCCGCTCGCATGGATGCAATCAAAGACGCTATTTTGCGCCGCGATTTCACGACCTTTGCTCGTATCACGATGCAGGATTCAAACCAATTCCACGCCGTTGCTCTCGACACTGACCCACCCATCTTTTACCTTAACGACGTCTCGCGTGCCATAATCGCGATCATAACGGAATACAACCGTGCCGCTGGCGCTATCAAAGCTGCCTATACCTATGATGCCGGTCCGAACGCGGTCATCTACGCTCCCAAGGAGAACGTCAAGGAGATAGCTGAACTGCTGTTGCGCTACTTCCCCCAGACCGAGCCGTTCCCGGATACATTTGCGCTCGGGGTGGATAACCAGGGTAGGCTACCGGATGGCTTCAACGAGAAGGTGGCGAAGCCATTCCCTGTGGCAAGTGTGAAGGGATTCATCCATACGCGTGTGGGAGATGGGCCGCGAAAACTGGGCGATGAGGAGACGCTACTTGGATCAAACGGTCTACCGACGTTCTTGGCTTAATTTTCGATGTAATCTTCCTGCTATGTATTGTGTAGAATGTGCCTACCGAATAGACTGTACAGACTACGCCGCGAACGTGATGATAACAGCATGCACGTGATGAGACCATTCGTGTTCAGTGCCAAGCAACTCGATATGACCTGTCTTGGATATGTATCTAACCCGTCAGGCTACGACGATTTTGACCGGTGTGTTGTGCTACCCATAGAAATATGCATCGCGCCTTGAGAATAGCCTCTTGCGCCACTCGCCATTCGTCGCCACTCCTACGATTCAGCTCAACTGCTCGTCAAACGACTTCTCCCACTCTTGGCAAGCGGATTTGTGCTCGCCTCTCGTCTACGGACTCCACATCTGCGGCTAAAAGTAACCCCCCGAAAAGTGAGGCCAGCGCACCCAAGCACAAGTTCTCGTCTGTCCATCCCCTCCCGAAGCCGCCCCTAGCCCCGAAAGGCACACCCCCGACTATCAGCACGCGCGATGTCGAGAAGTACATACAGCCGTTGTACTCGCGAGGATGGGGGCTTTCCCCGATCCTACCCAACGGGAACGGCATCCCCGTATTGCGCAAGCGCTTCGACTTTGCGAGCGCGCAGGTGCTGGAAACGTTCATGGTAGCTCTCAGCGAGTACGAGGAGAGGAAACAGGTCCGTCCGTTCGGTGTAATGATGTTTACGTTTAGGGATAACTAACCCCCCCTTCCCTTTTTTTCCTCCGAACCTTTCAGCACCACGCAAATATGAACGTGATCGGGGATCAACACGCCGTCCTCGTCAGCACGTGGACGCACGTCGCTCGGGGGCCGAATGTGGACGTCCAGGATAAGGATTCCACGACGCAGGGCGTGACCGCGCGCGACATTCGCCTCGCATATGTTCTCGAAAAGTTGTTCGAGAATGCGCTGGCTGCGACTGGGGGAGAGTATGTCGTCCGCTTGCGCCCCGAGGCCGACCGGCCGAAAACGGTAGAGGAGCTGGACGGTTATAGCTAAGTTTTCTCCGATCAACCCGGTCCCGTAGAATAGATATTCGGAAGACGGGGGAGAGGGTGCACATCTGTTTCAACTTTTGTGGCTCGTTCTTTCTCGATCATCGAGCAATCCGTCGAGCGGCGTTGTACAATTTCTCTGAGCCGAAGCGAGATAGATACTGCTCCATAAGCCGCATTTTTGATGGTATATTATTTGACACCGTCGCATTAAATATCAAGTCGAGTAGGGCCATGTGCACCGATCAATGCGTGTCAGTAAGTACGGTCAGAATCAGAGCGAGCCCACAGTGGTAGGGCACAAGGTGCATGCATGAGCATTTGGGCCCATCACGGGCCGCAGCACCGAGACAGGTCGATGCACACTTCGACACACCATGACACGCTACACGAACGTCGGTCTTAAAAGGACATATCTACAGGCTAGCTTCGACGCAAGTGATGATCAAATCTCTTCGAACCTTGCATCAACATCTTCTCTACCCTCCCCAGACGTGACTCCGTCTCGCACATCGAATGGAACCGGCGCTGCCAGCGATGCACCGGCAGAGTCCAGACAAAAACGCCGCAAAAAGAGCAAGAGGAACTCCGAAGGAAAGATGGCGGAGGAATCTGGTTCCGCTGCCGATGCTGGAGATGAAAGCGGGAAGAACCTGCGAGCTACGAAGAGCGAAAAGGCGAAGAAGGCCCTTGCTAAACTAAAGGCCAAGGAAAGGGCCAAGCGAGTCAAGAGTGCGTATCTCACACTCTCTTTTCGGTTTATATGAGTTGATCGACCAATTCGGTGACGGCGATGATACGCTCAAACCCACGCACCTAACAGCCGTTGCGGATAGAGCCACATCGACCAAAGCGCGGCGGCTGAAACGCATAGCGGAACGACACGCGCACACGACGTGCTTCGCATGTCGCGAGGTCGGACACTCTGCCAGGGACTGTCCGACCGTCACACAGCCCGAGGGCGACGGCGACGGCGGTAAAACGAAACCCGGGACGGGTGCCGCCGTGGTCGGCATCTGCTATCGTTGCGGCTCGCGAAAACACACCCTCGCGCGGTGTCGCAAGCAGCCGGACCAGCCGGACGACCCCTTGCCCTTCGCGTCGTGCTTCGTGTGTTCGGGACGCGGCCATCTCGCGGGCTCGTGTCCGAAGAATAACGGCAAGGGCGTCTACCCGAACGGAGGCTCATGCAAACTGTGCGGTGAAACGACGCACCTCGCCAGAGATTGCTCGCTACGCAAAATAGGTCGGCACTACTTTCCTCCTTCTCTCTTCCACATTACCTTTTTTTTCGAAACTGATTTGGCGAAATTCGCATTGTTTTTTTTATTATGTCTTTGCTGACGAATAGGTGGACCGATGGAGGGAAGTGCCGTGGAGGCGTTGTTGGGTACGGGTCGTGAGGCTGGTGCTGACGAGGACGACTTCCATGCGATTCGACGAAAAAATGTCGAAATGGACCGAGACGAACGAGGGGAGGAGCGAACGCGGAAAGAAGCCAAGGTGCGGGCGGGGGCACTCACTGGGGTCGTCAAAGCGTTCGGTAAGGCTCCTGCGATGCCAAAAAAAGTGGTGCACTTTTGAAAGACGCATCAGTTACTCTATGAAATGTACGATGTCGTCGTGCGTCCCGTCACGATCCGCGAGTATACATACCTCACGCGGCGGTGACATGCCATGTGACTGGTGGGATCATGCGGAACACACACGAAGACCTCACGGGATATCTAGCCTTGTCATGCGACAACTAAAGGGATTTGTGGTCGTGCTCGGGTCGTGCCTATCGCCTATCAACATATCAAACACCGAATAGGACACGTACTCTACTCACTCCAAGTGTCAAACACGTGAACGCAACTCACGATATATTAAAAACAGCTAAGATACTACCCAACAAAGGAGTGGAAGTGAACGAGACAACCCACAAACGAACGTTAAGAACCGGGAAGGGTATCAGACGTAGTCTCCGTTACTGACCGGTAAATCACCCGTTGCCAAGTAGACTAGCTGGGAGCAAAGTTTGTAATCGAACCGA
>Ga0307510_10008495_pt1 | contig 12237 bp, 13 predicted proteins | sample 12_EM_MG_FD_207224 | JGI IMG/M metagenome (GOLD analysis project Ga0307510, IMG submission 207224) | Populus trichocarpa ectomycorrhiza microbial communities from riparian zone in the Pacific Northwest, United States - 12_EM | ecosystem: Host-associated > Plants > Roots > Unclassified | place...
CGCCATGCCGGTTCGGTCATCACAAAAACGAAGCTTCTTCGAAGAGAGGCGTAAATCAAAAAGGATGACCGCCCCTTCGTTCTTTTGCCGCGTGGTGCCAAAAAACTCTGATAATGCGACCGCTCAATAGCCCCCCCCCTCCCTTTTTACTTTATTCATTAACGCCATCGCCATTTCCTTCTTGGTCCTGCGCTGCGCTGATCGGTCGCACCGCGATTGGGGGAAAGTCCGTCCGTCCCATTATTTAATCTAATCAATGAAAATGTGCTCCTTGTGCCCCTTGTGGTTGGACGGGACGGGGTTGACTGGTCGTTTGCGCGTCGCTCAGCGATAAGGCTGCGAGCAAAATCCGTTACACGTTGCGACGATTGTCAGGTTGGGTGGGGCCACTCTTTTCCACTGTTTCGTGATCCACTCCCCGATTCTCGGAACTCCTCCCTCTCAAGGAGAGGTGGGGGGGGGCAGATCATGACCGCGGCTCATTGTATTTCTTTTTTGGGGCGCCTATGTAGATAAGCCGATAAGTTTAAACCCGTGGTGACTCTTCTTACCTTGCATGAACTCGATGACTACACTCTCGGGCCCTGGGCCCCGAGTCAGTCCCGAGTCCCGACGGACACGTGTGACTCCTCACCCCGCTTTCATTCATTGAACGAACGAAGTTGAAAACCTATTTTTTTTTCATTCCCGTGCCCGCAAATCACGCGGGTTGGTTCGAAACCCGTCAAAAAAAATGTGCGAAGCGGCGGAGAGAGTCACTAGTGCAAGTCCCACTCCGATATGAGCGCCAAAGCCACCACTGGACCATAGGGTTCCAATCGCCGATATGGACCAGGAACCGAAGCAAAAGGAAGACAATCGTAGTTTACGACTCAGTTCAAGACTCGCAGCTTTTTTTTTGGGTTGTTACAGCAGTAGTCGCCGCGTGCACCACGAGCCACGCGCACCACGTGGAAACTCCATGTGTCGTTTGCACTGCCCCACTTTCCTTTAGCCACGGCACCAAGTAGACCCGTCCTTGGGCGGCTTGGTCGTCCCGATCCGACCTTGCGCAGATGCTGTGATGACGCGCGGCGAGTCGCGTGGTTGGTTCAGATCTGCGGGCGTCAATGAACGCGCGCGCCATCGAGGGTTGCCGCTATCACGGGACTTCTTTTAACATACAGTACTATCGTTACTGTCCGGAAATCGCGAAAAAGCGCCAAGGGGTTAACCGTACCCATGGTGTCGTCATCGCCCACAGGCATTTGCAAGGTCCGGTGCGTCAAAGTCAACCGCCACAAGTTGAATTTTCGCAGAGCTGACAGCGGGCGCGTGGCCTGATCTACTCCTGATCTGATCGAAGAAATTTACAAAAAACACGACCGAACGGACGAGTTTCACGTTCAGAACGTTCTGGTCTGATGCAACCCTTTTCCGATTTCATCGGTACCAAATGTGCTGTGACGAGGGGCTAGTACTAGTATTATGGGCAAGTGGAAACATGGATGGCGAGAGGTGAAATGCAATGGCAGTGGGCTACGACCCGTGGTCGGACAATTAGGTAGAAGTGTACAGTGAGGTATGTAGGTACTCATAAATGCGTAGCAGGGGGGATTGTCTTGCGAAAAGGGTGTGTACAATGGGATGTAATGTGCATAATAGAAAATAAGAAAGGGCTACAACTTTTAGGCCTGACAAGATCGACCCTGCCAAGTCTGACCCGGCCAAGAGGGTCGACGGCGATACGAGGGTCCAACAACTATTTGCCATCATGCGCAGTAAGGAAGCGAATATACGTCATGGCATCTGATGATTTTGATTTTCGTAATAAGCGTGGTTGAGTGGGTGGCAGGTCCGGAATGCGGCCTGCGCATGTGGGAGCGAGGTGGTTCGTTGACCGCGGCTGAAGGACAGGATTTCCGGGGCTCGGACCCAAAAAGTGCGTGGGGATGGGTGGAACCGGCGGAGGAGTCCCGGGCCTTCCCGGACTCGGTGGTGGCGACCGAGGGCGCGTTCGCGAGCGAGGATATGCCGTGAAGATTGGGGTGGGTCGAAGCCTATTATCTTGCCGAGGTGGTCGCTCGGAATTGAACGAGGCTGGAGAGAGCGGGGATGTACTTCTTGCTCGTCTGGCACCAAAGTCATCGCCGTCCAGCCATAGGCTCAAGTCAAGAGGAGGGGGCACCTGGGCCCGAGGCGCGTGTAGATTCCGTTGAGGGAGGGTGGGCGAACCTGAAATGGCAGGCCTGCCAAGAGGGGATGGTGGTTTGGTATGGGATGAGGAGTTGGCATTCATGCGCGGACGTGCTTGCTGGCGATGAAGGGGTGGTGAAGGCAATGGCGTTGGAAGAAGCTGAGGAGAAGGCATTCGCGGAGGAGGAGAGAGGCAACGAGTATTGGAATCCATGGCAGAGGACGAGCGCAGATAGGCATTATTGGGAGGAGGATTTTATTTTATAAGTAGAGAGACAATGGGCGAGAAGCGGATTATGACGGTACGCGCGGCACGGCGAAGACTCTCATCTGTCCAAATTGGTAAGAATGAAATAAATAGGCGCTTCAGAAGTGAATCTCGATCCTCCCCTCTTTCCCGTGCCATGGCCGAGTTCCAAGAGTAAGGGTAGATTTCGTTCGCCGCCTTTTTTTTCCAAGGAAACGACAAGGCAATGAATTTCCATCCTTCTCATGGGAACAAATGGCACCCGTTTTATTCCAACTCGGACGATCTCCTTCTCTTTGTTCCCCACAGTGACGAGGGCCACAATACCCGTCGCACTTTGAGTTTGGCCCCCCTCCCCAACCATTCGTCGGAGATTTGCGCGATGTGTGGCGATTGTTGTCTGTTGTGCCCATTCAACAATCTCGAAGAAATGATGAACGAGGCGCCGTGGCGGCAAAATGACCCTGAAACGAGTCATTACCCCATCGGGCACGACAGTGACGCTCACTTGGCGAGCGCGCGAGTCACTTTGTCTGTTTCCCTGCCTCGCTCACCCAATCCCGGTCCATCGACGCACCCTGAGGCCGGTTGTCACTTGTCAATCTCACTTTTGAAAGTTTTCACACACGCATGTATCGGCGACATTTTTGCAACGTGTTTATGGTGGTGTCACCCAACGACCTTGCACGAACGATCGTCTGTCGTCCCGTCGATGTGGGTTTCACGGGATGGAGGGTCGCCACCCATCAAACGTTTGCACCACCTGGTCTCGTGGTTTCACCCATTGAATATAGATAAAGGATTTCCTCCGCCGCTTCTCTTGAACGACTCCACGAGAGAATGCGACTAAACAAAGTTTTATATTATGCCTTATTAAAGACCGAGATATTCTCCAATTGGAACGGCTGGCCAATTAAAGCGCCGAGCCCTCGTGCTTCCAGTCTTCACTCGACTCGGAATTCGCACTTTAGATCGGGGTTTCCCTTCTTCTCCTCTCTCACTCTCTCTGACGTCCCAAGGTGATCCTCACTCTGCCGTCACTTCACCGTGCGGTACGGTTGCGGTCCTGCACCGTACGGTAACGGTGCTCTACTGAACGGCTCATTGTGATTCCGCTAATATTCCGCTCCACGTCCAACATCAATCAATTGATTGTTCGTACGCCACCCGGAGCCTTTTGTGCTGCCACATGATTTCGTGCTGTCTATTACTTGCGATATATTACTGGCTAGCCACTTTTGTATCACCGCGCTCCTTTCTTATCGACTTGCTCTTCTCTTCCCTTCTTCGCAACTTTCCTTTCCGGCTAGCAAAACCTCATCAAACCCTCACATGGCCTCACAACCCATTTCAAACCCGCCCGTCTTTGTGCACCAGTCTGAATTCACATCAATTCATTGGCGTGCCTTGTGCACCTGTATCATCTTATCCAAGCCATACTTCTCTCTTTCTCTTGGCTCACCCGGGTGGTGACTCCTCTTTTATTGTGTGCTATTCCTGCTCTCCCTTTCACAGGAATATGTCTCTCTTAGTCTTCTGGTTCCTGTCACTTTTCCTGTCATCTTTGCTTCCATCCCGTTCTTCACCCGTTTCTTCACCCGTAATCGCTGGCAGTCATGACCAGGCATTCATGGGCGCCGACTTCAGCGCGGAATTGTCGGCCACAACTGCTATCACGGAACTAGCTCCATTGACCCACGGTGGTTCTCATGTACTTCCGCCATCTACTGGTAGCCTCGTGCTCTTCCCGCCTCAGGATCCTTCCGCCGATGGCTTTACGAAACTACTTCACGGATCTAGCGACGTCGCTTCCGTCTCGCCTGAGCCTGAGTCTCCAACCGTTGTTCATCCCTACATCCCCCAGGACCAATCCAATTCATCGATGCCTCTGGTGATGGCTTATTATCCTGCCTGGGTCGCTGACACCTTCCCTCCCGAACGGGTCAATTTCTCATTATTCGACTGGATAGATTTCGCGTTCGCAGTCCCAAATGCTAACTATTCCCTCGATTGGGATGGTTCCGAGAGGGCACCTGATACCCTCATGCGCTTAGTAGATGTGGCGCATCAGCGGGGTACGAAGGTTAAGTTGAGTGTCGGAGGATGGAGTGGTAGCAAGTATGTGACACGCGTGTTGTCGAGAAAAGACGTCCTGCTCTGACACTCTCGCCTCAGGTGGTTCTCGCGTACGCTGGCGAGCGAAGTCGGCCGACAAACCTTTGTTGGCAATATCGCAAACGTTTATGACCAGTATCACCTTGACGGAATCGACATCGACTGGGAGTATCCTGGCGAACCAGGGGATCCGCGGAATTCTGTGGACTCGAACGATACGGCCAATTTTCTTGAGTTTCTCAAGCTACTGCGGACCACACTTCCTCCCACTGCGCGGATCAGCGCGGCTGCCCCAACCATCCCATTCACGGGTGCGAACGAACAGTCCATGCGGTCTGTTCAAGCTTTCGCGGGTGTTCTGGATTGGATCTTGATCATGAATTACGACACATGGGGGCGTGAGTTCTCTCGTTCTGTCTCAACACTTCCATTCGGAGCTGTCCCCTCAAACAAGCTTTCAGCTTCCTCCAATCTCGGTCCAAACGCCCCCCTTGACGACGCCTGTCAAAATTCCACACAACCTGCGGCAAACGCCGTCGCCGCGATAAACGCGTGGACCGCCGCGGGCATTCCCCCAAGGCAGCTCGTTCTCGGTGTTCCCTCGTACGGATACGTCTCTCGTTCGGACGCGACGCGCTTGCAACAGCGTGATCGGAACATACCGCCGGCGCCGGCGTCGCCTTACGTGCGCGTGCTCACGGAGGAGGGTGGTGACAGCGGGCCGGTGCAATTCCGTGGGCTTGTGGATCAGGGCGCGCTCTGCAACGATCCGAACTGGCCTGGAGGTTACCTCGGCTGCGGCGGGTTCACGCGCGAGTGGGACGCGTGTTCGAGCACACCGTTCTTGCGTTCCGAAGCCGTGGGTCAGGTTATCGCGTACGACGATGTCCAAAGCCTTGGACTTAAGTCCTCCCTTGTCAGGGAGCGGAAACTTCTCGGGGTCAACATATTTGATCTTCATGGCGACACCGACCAATGGGAGCTTGTTGACTCGGTCAGGCGGGGCCTTGGACTAGAGTTCCGTCGTCCTTAGTCTTGTATTCGTGTCGTTGTAATCAATCCATCGTACCTGTGCCTCCCTTATTTTCACACTGCAGTTCCTGAAGGTTGCGACTTTACTACCTGGAATTTACACTGCCCATTCATTGCCCTGGCACTCGGCAGGTATTTGTTGGCACTGACGTTGGAAACATTCGATAATTCCAGAAGTGATAATACACGGGCTTTTCAAACCATGTACTCTAGGTAATAGTACAGGATTAGCCCTAATTAGTAATATAGGCGAGAAATCACAGGTCCAACGGGGGAGAGGTGATACAATATATAGGATGCATGGAAGTAAGGAACGACATGATGCCTTTTTAGAGTGAGCTTAGACGAGCAGAAAAAAGTTAAACATAAACATAACGAGAGTGGTTGTTTCTTCTGCATGGGCGTTTCATATGTGGCATAAACCGCGGCCTTTCCTTCGGCGCGGCGCGGTTATGAGTAAGGGACGGAGTCTCTTCCAGGGTGACTTCGACGCCTGACAGGAGATGCTTTGGAGGGTATCGAGGACGTGATAGTGCAAAGGATGTGAGAGGGTGAAGGATGGCAGGCGCCGCGCCACCGTTAAACGTTGTAAGATACATATGGGCGTAGCGGTAGTGGTGGCGGCGGCGGCAGCGGGTTATTGACAGATGCGATAGGTGGTTGTGATGGATAGATGGGTGATGGGTGATGGCGGGGGGGGGGGCATTCTGGGCAGCATGCCGAGATTCTTGCTACGTTTTTATAGCCTGCGGAAAAAGAGTGCCAATGACTTCACGAGCGAGAATGAATTGCCTGTCGCCGTTTCCTTGTGCGCGGCGCGTTCGCGCGAGGGTGATGGTGACGGTGATGGACGGGCGAACCACAGAGAGGCAAGGTCTTCGTACGCCGCGTGGGTGTCCCGCGGGTTCTGGCCGAAGAAGCCAAAGGCACACGGCGCCGTAGGGGCCGTCATGAAAACGGAGAAGGATGACTGCACGTTAGAAGAGGGCATTCTGGCGTGGTGGTGGTGGTGGTGTGTCTGCTCCTAAGGCTGGGCGGGTAAAAAAAAACGGTGTGGGGGTGCATTTGCAGAGTGAGCGGCGTGCTTATATTCCCGTCACTCAAACTCAAAATGGGTGGGAGTGAGGCGCATCTGATTGGGGATATCCCTTGTCCTATATCGGGAATAGTGGGCTTCACGACGGGCTGTACTCACGTGTGTCGGACTAATTAATTTATGATGATCGGATCCCGCCCTCCCTCGACCTCACCTCCTGACTTCTGGCCAAGTTGGCATCATCCCCGTCAGACACAGGCAGTACAACGTGGAACAAGACAGAAAAGCTTGGGCCATAGCACCCAACTGACAAGGTCACCGTTGTAGCAGCCACAACTCGTTTCATGGCGTCGTTGTATATTCGGTCGGCCATTCAATTCATATCTACGTACGTTGGTTACCTTATCCTTCCTAGTTTCCTCGACTCACCTTGTGCGGGCGACTCGGGCACGTTGATCTATGGATTTAGCCTCCCTCTCCGATGACCTTTTACTTAAATTTGACAACTGGCTTGCGTAGCTGTACTTGTACTAGCTCGTAAACACACCCATCAGGAAATAACACGAGGTTTATTTGATCCCTCCTGCCCACGATTGATGGCGTCGTCCTCGGCGCGAGGCCGCCTCCCCCCTCCTTGGGCGCTGGCCTTCCTTTGCTGGGAGGGGGGTCCCGGCTATCTGCTTGGACCCGAATGTACTTCTCGTCAACTAACACTTCTAGAAAATATGGGTGACGAATCAATTGGGAATTGAGTGGCGATGGCGAGTGGATGCAACACTGTCATCTAAATGACGACTGAGAGTAGGCACATCTACCCATTGTCGTTGTCAAGCACTGCAAACCCAGACACGTTCCCTCCAGCTCTCAGACTTTGGGCGATCTGGCGAGATCCGACGTAAGGGATATACCCTTACAGATAACCCAGGCTGTCCCGAAGACGGATCCGGCAATCACGAGCGTTCGTTCGTAGGGCATCAATCAGAATGTGGTAACAATATCACACCACGCAAAGGCCCAAGCATCGCAGAATTCTGAATTGCGCCACGGGATGAATATCAGGCACAGCTAGGCGCTAGGCGTTCTTCGGGCATCATGGTTGCCAGTGTTTTCCCCCCTGCTACGGGTAATCGCTGGTCAACGGTGAGGCTAGCTTTCACGCTTCATTCATAATTTTCGACCAACGATGTCGGCAAGTATATGTTGTTGCTGCGAAGATTTACAACCAAATTACGAGCGGCGCTTCGAGTAGTGCAAGCTACGAATTTCCGGTCGGTTTGTAGTCCTGACCATTGGAGACCGGCGTGCCGCCACAAATCCCAGTCAGACGAAAAATAGGTTGTTAAAATTAAATACAAGGTCACAAGCTACAGGGCGCAATCACTTGGAGCCGGGGTTCTTGTAACGCCTGAGCGCTCTATCTCGCGCCTCCCTATGGTCGACCAACGGTCTTGGGTAGCCAACCTTATCCGCCAACTTGGCCGAAGGGTTGTGTATCTCGGGTCCAAAAACGTTGTGAAGCTCGGGAACAAATGTACGAATGTAATCGCCGCTGGGGTCGGCTTTTTCGCTCTGGGAGTAAGGATTGAAGATGCGAAAGTATGGTTGCGGGTCCGTGCCAGTGCTTGCACACCATTGCCAACCACCGTTGTTCGAGGCAAGATCGCCGTCTATGAACCGTTGCATGAAATGCTATGGGTCGAAGGAGGGGGGTGGTTTGTTCACCATTCAAGGCGGAATTTCATGTCACTTACTCTCTCGCCCAGACGCCAATCAATCATGAGGTCCTTCGTCAGATACATCGCTGCAATCATACGTACGCGATTGTGCATCCAGCCTGACGTAGCGGGGTTCTGGGTCAGTTTCCTGGTGGACAATTTGGGTAACACACCCATCGTGTTAGCTTGTCGGATCCCAGCATCTACGATGGGCACTCTCGTGCGGCCCGCCGTCCAAGCTTCAAAGTGTTCTGGATTTGACTCCCATCGCACATCAGCGTACTTCCCCTGGAATGGGAGCCCCATTGAAACACGTGGAAAGGCAGCAAGGACATGCGTGTAGAAATCACGCCACGCTGGAAGAAGTGACACTTGAGCAAGTAGACATGGCCACAACAAATGTAGTTACCGACCTCCTGGATCCACATTCCAACACCAGAGTCGCGATTGGTTTGCACCTTCCTTGTGCCTAGAAATTCGAGTGCAGTACGAACGCATTCTCTCGCGGAGATAACACCCACAGCAAGGTAAGGACTATTAAGAAAGGTCATGAGCCGTATCATTAGCGCATTTCATTTACCTTAGACGGCTTGTGGTATCTCTGTCGGCGTGGTCTCTCTGTTCATTGTAGACCATTGCTCGGCTTCGTTTTTCAGAAGCCTCTGCACCTTCCTCTAAAGGATCGATGATGCCTAAATGAGTGGTCCTAGACTTCGTGCGGAGAAAGCGGCGGAGCATCTTTTTTTGGTGCATAAGAGGGGTCTCCATTATACGGTCAAGCGCACCTCGCGTGCAGTATCTGTTCCCGTGGGCCAGACAAGGGCCATCTTATCTTTATCGGGACATTCGAAACCGTCGATTTGAGAAGGGACCTCGCGAGCAAACAGCTCCTGGAAACTCGGATGATCTTTCACCGATGGAGAGTTTGCATCAAGAGTTTTCGCCTCTGTTAGATACTTGTCTGTGTCCGCATTTATTACGGACACCCATTGGCGTTGAAATGGAGAATAGACCTGGTACTCCGAGTTTACTGGTGCCATTGCTTAGGCCTACAGGGACTTACGGTATAAGGTTTACCTTGCTTCGTAGAAAGCAAGCCTGGCTCAACAACAAGTTTGTCATGGACAAAAGTGGCGGTGATTCCGTTGTCCTTTGCGAGCTTGCAAACGGTTATGTCACGGCGGAGCTCGTCAACTTCATATTCGATGTTAGCGTACACCCGAATGGCATTCACTGATTGCAGGAACGAGATGACATGTGAGGGCAGCGTTCGGCGTTGCGAATGCAGGGAAACATGAAGCGGTATATTGAACTCGGCGAGAGAATCCTGGACAGTTAAGATTCTGAATGTGCTTTGCGCTTCGAGATAACGGAGAGATACGAGCAGACCTTGAGGACGGTGAGATTTCGGAGAGTAAAATCAATACGACGAGGGCTTCTGTCGTGTGCGGCATAGTCTTGCGGGCTCAAGACGAAAAAGACGAGGTGGAACGTGATCTTCTTGCGCTCGAGCGGACGCCTGGGCGAGCGCACGGTTGTCACAGACTAGCGACGAAATTTGAGAAGATAAGGGGTGGAGGGCAAGTTGCTCTCACTTCGCATGTCCTCCATTCTCATCCAATACGCCACGGTGTCCCCTGTCTCTGGAGACTCTGAGGGGACATCTTTCAATGTTCGGAGAAGTATCCCCAAAGGGGGGTCCGCATCAGCAGCAGCAGCGGCCTCGGGAGATGCGATATTAGGGATGCTGAAAGAGGGTTCAAGATGTAGTTTCTTTGAAGGTGAGGTAGACAGTGACGAAGCACGTTTGGCCATAGTTTGCTTTGCAAGATGCAAGATGAAAGAAAAGCGGATGAGTCCCTGTGTCCCTAGTTTGATACCGTGGATCGTTGGGTCATACGATTGACACACACGTGACCGCGAGGGAGTACGTGTGTGATGCTAACAATTGGGATCTCGCTTGCAGTTTCACTTCATAGGAATGACGGCGAACAGCATCTTTTGACGCGTTTCAACATTTGTACTTCCTTTAACCAGGCCTCAAGAAACTCATTGCGGAATATGCAAGGAAACCAAGGCACGAGGAAATAATTGATCTGGTACAGCAAGCACTAGAGCTGAACAGGAAGAGTATACGCCGGATTCCTGAAGGACATCGAACCATTTCATCAAACCTTATCAGCAGAGAGCGCCGTCCTGGCGATCAACCGTGGCACTGGGAGGTCGTCGTCAAGTGTAGGGCGGCGACGCTCAAATATCAAATTCATCGTCGTCATCATCATGGTGATTCTGGCGTAGGCGGGCGCCTTGGGCTACCACGGCACGTGCATTGTTGACAACAGGCACCAGGGGGTCTTTTTGGATCACACCTTCGGTCGCATATCAGAGTCATGTACCTAGATAGCGAGAGAGCCGAACCTGTATGCAGCAGCAGGAGCTCCAGGGTAGCGGTGCTGAAACTATCCACATTTCCAAGTTCCTCGAAACCAACGATTCTGTTTTCCATGTTAGAAAGGGAAAGATATGCGCTGTTAGCTACTACACTTGCCTGTCCTTGGAGACTCCCTTTACAAAGCAGACGACGCAAGGCAATACCTTGATCCCTAGCTTTTCTACAAGGAAAGGCACGTTTTCTACAAAGACGCGCAAGAACCTCGTGTTGAAGTACTTCGGGGCAAGAGCCTGAACTATATGATCAGAGGCCCAGGTCAAGGGGCGATGGAGATGGAGAAAATCATACAGCCAGATGCTTATCCATGATTGCACACCGGCGGAAATTGCTATGGTAAAAATGAATTATACACAGAGGCTCAGACCTATAAGCGCGGCAGACGTTGTGAGCTCTCAACCTGGTGTATGTATATAGGCACGACGATAGAACTTACGCACTCGTCCGGATGATCTCCTTCTCGTCAGTCAGCTCGGTATACTTTCCATGCATTTCTTCTCGCATCTGCTTCAATCGTTCCATCCTGAACACGCACCCAAAAAAGCGAGCCAAATCAGTTATTTGTTAGATCATGGGTGGGACAGTAATAAGTAGTAATGGTTTTGCCGTACTCGCGTTGTAATTCCTTGAGGCCCTGTTCTCGGAGGGGCCCGTCGTCGTCCTCAATCTCTGCTTCTAGCTCTGCGAACAGCTCGTCATCGTCGAGGGCATCGTTGTCTGAGTCTGAGCGACGGGATGCGGCTATGTAGGAAGACGAAGACGCGATGAGCTGAGAGGTCAAATTGGCAACCTTTGCGTTTTGAGTGCGTGAACTACTGAGGAACGAAATAAGATACGAGTGAGAATGTAATGTCGTGGTGGGTGCGAGCGCGATGACTTACGAGTTGTCGAAAGTGGACATGGTTCTGTGGTGGTGATGCAGAGCAAGGCTCCAACTAGCCGGGCCGGAAAAGGAAGTTGTCGTCCGTCACTCACTCTTTATCGTCATGAAGATAGTCAGTAAGCATATCATCAAAGGCTCAGTGCGTGTTTATATCACAGCGCGGTGCTAAAGCTGAACAGTGTCCAGGGATATATCAAAGTGCGTCCAGAAGAAGACGAGGACATGTGGCATCTGTATAACCTCATTCGAGAGGTAAAGCGTATTCGTACCACTACCCAGACCTGGATTCAGAGTCAGGTTTAGGGAGACAATGTACGCGCCCCAGCAATACGGTGTGCCACTTTTAAATTATAGTCCCCTCGCACGTCCTTCTAACTCTTTTTTCTTGAAGCCGCGTGCAAAGCGTATCCGCGACGGGATCCTCAGAATCGCACCGCGTTCGCACAACGCTAACGCTTCAAGTGACTCGAATCGAGTTCACCCCGCCAATAACCCCAACGGCAGGAGCCACCGGCGATCCCACTTCTACGTCTGCGCCGCCCGTCGAGCCGACGGCGTCTCTGCAGATTACGGGACGTGTCGTTG
>Ga0307510_10008496_pt1 | contig 12236 bp, 6 predicted proteins | sample 12_EM_MG_FD_207224 | JGI IMG/M metagenome (GOLD analysis project Ga0307510, IMG submission 207224) | Populus trichocarpa ectomycorrhiza microbial communities from riparian zone in the Pacific Northwest, United States - 12_EM | ecosystem: Host-associated > Plants > Roots > Unclassified | place...
AAGACATGCCCAAGCATGGAGGAAAAGAGAAGGAGATGAGGAGAGAAAAGAAGAGAAAGAAATAGATAAGAAATGATGTTTTTTACATATAGTGAAGAAGAAGAAGAAGAAGAAGAAGAAGAATAATAAGAAATGAGTCTGTCTCTTGTGAAATAAGAGGATTCAGGCTTTTTATTGGGGCACGTTACCGACGGCTTTACCGACGGATAATTGAATATTAATATTTTTTAATTATTCCGTCGGTAATTCCATCGGTAATATTTAATTTAAATTTTTAATTTCGTAAAAAGTTTATAGAAACCGCCAAAAAATTATCGACGATTTTTCAATCCGTCGGTGATTCCGTCTGTAATATTTAAATGAAAATTTTAAATTAATTAAATTTTTTCAGAAAACCGCCAAATAACACTGACGACTTTTCAATTCGTCGGTGATTTTGTCCGTAAAGAACAACAATTAACAGTGCAATTGAAAAGTGAACAGTTCTGGAGCTCTCTGAAAAATACCAACGGACAATTCCGTCGGTGATTTTCTTTGTAATTGACATGATGAATAGTGTTCACATTTTTACTAACAAATTTACCGACTGAATTACCGACGGAATTTATTCCGTCGGTAATTCCGTTGGTAAAAATGACATGTCATCTTTTTTTGCTTTGTTTTAATTTTTTTTCCCACAGTAATTCCTTCGGTATATACCGAGGGAATATTTTCGTCGGTAAAATCCCTCGAAAATTTACCGACAGAAATATTCCCTTGGTATTTTTATTTGTATTTTTCAATTTTCTGGTAGTGACAAGCTATTATTTTAAAAATAAGTATTCGTACACTACATTATTAAATATTCATGTAATCTTAAAACTACACTGAGAAATGTAAAAACATTAATTGTACTTAGCGTTTAATTTTTTTTTTTTTTTTGATATACTGTTCATTAGACATATGTGTCTAGTAATATGATGTATTATTTTTTAAAAAATATTTTTTAATTAAAAATATATTAAAATAATAAAAACAACTTTAAAAAATCAATAATTATAATTAAAAATAAAGAATAAAACAAAACAAACACCCTCGTACGCAAAACCCATCCTATACAAGCAGTGCGTCTATAAAACGCGGTAAGATCTCTCACCAGCCCCTCCGAACGGAGAAGAAAAACACCAACAATAAAGTTGGAAAAAAAGAAGAAGAAGAAGAATAAAAAATGGCGAGTGGCGGTGCTGCTGCTGGTGGTGGTGGAAAAGTGTCGTTCAAAGTTACGCTCACCTCCGATCCAAAACTCCCTTTCAAAGTGTGCGTTAATTCGTTTCAGTTTCTTTAATTTTCTTTTTTCCTTTTTGATTCGCTGTTGAGTTTCTTAATTGTGGTTTATCTTTTAATTCAATGTGCTAATTTTTGAAATTCCAGATTTAGCGTACCGGAAGCAGCCCCGTTCACGGCCGTTTTGAAATTCGCTGCCGAGGAATTCAAAGTTCCTCCCCAAACCAGCGCTATCATTACCAACGGTACTTCTCTTCTTTTGTGTTTCTTCTTATAATTGGTTTTTACATATTATTATTAATAATAAGAAAAAATGCATCGGTTTATAGTTACTTTATTGCATGCAATGAGAAAATGCGTGTAAAAATATGAGAGCAACAAAAAAATAAGAGGACATAAGAGTTTGAAATAATTTGATAAGAGCCTCATGAGATTATGTTGGAAACAAAAGCATTGAGTATAAGATAATTATGGTATACGTTAAGAGTGTTTTTTAGGTATTTTTTGTGACTATGGTTTAAAAAAAAGTAAGATCGAGTTTGTTTTGCAATTGTTTTTGTGTTTGTGGTATAATAAACGCATTTAAGTGTTTAGTAACAAATTAAATTGTGTTTTGTACTGTAGAGCCTACTAAAAAATTGAGTTTGAAACACAGTTTTTATGAAGTAGTTTTTACATGCTTTTTTAATTGAGTTTTTTAAAATTCTGTTTGTTTTTTAGTTTCAAAAGCGTTTTTGAAAAAAAATTAATATTTTTTATTTTTTTCTTTACTTCAAATTAATATTTTTTTTTATGTTTTCAGATCATTTTGATGCGCTGATATCAAAAATAATTTTTAAAAATAAAAAAATATATATTTTGATGCATGTTCAAGTAAAAAACACTTTGAAAAGCAATCGCAACCACTCTTCCAAACATTTTAGTTTTGCTACACATAAACCTCAACCATAATTTTTATCAAACACGTATCTAAATCTAACTAACCATATTTTTTTTAAACTTACTTTTTTTAAACCACAACCACAAAAACTACCTAAAAACAAACACACTAAGTTTAAAAAAAGTGTGGTTAGCTGTGGTTAGTTGGATTTAGATAAGTGTTTGATAAAAATTGTGGTTGAAGTTTATGTGTAGCAAAAAACATGTATAAAATGTTTGGTAAAAGTGTGATTGCAGTTGCTTTTCAAAGTACTTTTTACTTGGAAATGCATCAAAATAATATTTTTTTTAAAAAAAAATTATTTTTGAGATCAGCGCATCAAAATGATTCGAAAACACTAAAAATATATCAATTTGAAGCAAAGAAAAAAAATAAAAAAAAAATTGAATTTTTTCAAAAGCGCTTTTGAAACGCAAAAACAAACAGGGTTTTACGAAACTCAGTTAAAAAAGCATGTAAAAACTGTATCACAAAAACTACGTTTCAAACTCAATTTTTTAATGGGTCCCGTAGTATAAAATGCAGTTTGGTTTGTTACCAAATACGTTGTTGTGTTTGTTTCATCGCAAACACAAAAGCTGGTAAGAAACAAACACAGTAACTATATGCATCTACAAGGTAACAAAATGTCACTCTAATGATGCATATTTAAGAGCCCGATTAGTATTGCGGTAGAGGTTGTTTTTTAAGGTGTTTTTTGCTTGGAAATACATCAAAATAATATTTTTTTTATTTTAAAAAAATTTATTTTTTATATCAGCGTATCAAAACGATTTGAAAACACAAAAAAATTTATTTAAAGAAAAGAAAAAAACAAAACATTTTCAATTTTTTTCAAAAACTTTTTTAAAACTCAAAAGCGTTTTTGAAACTAAAAAACAAACAAGCTTTTAACTAAGATGGTTGAACCAATGTTAAATCATAGATCACTTGTGGTTTCTCTAAACACCAATTTCACCTTTCAAAATTATCTTACTATTTTTAATTTTTTTAGTTTTGCTGTTACTCCCTGCTAAATTGTTGTTCTGTTTTCCGCCCTTTTTAGAGATTATTATTTACATGGTTTGGAGGTTGAGTTTTTCTTGATTTTGTCATTGTTTCTACACCCTGGCAAAATCTATGTGATGTAATACTTGTTCTGATGGAACTCTATTTTCAAATAGATGCCCATGTTGGAATTTGATTTGACCGTGTGATGGAGTGGATTTTTTTTAATTAGTTTTCCAGAATTGCTTGTTTTTCATTTTGATCTTATATATATATATATATATATATGAACTGGAAAATCTCAATTTTCATGAGATCCTCTATGATTTTCAACTGGCCAAGCTGTCTGTTGACAAATTCAAATTTTATGTTTAAACAATTTTTCCTAGCATATTACTTTTGGCCTCTAAGTATTTTTCTTGTTTTACTGATCATCTTCTTCTTCTGTTTTATCTGTTACTCATAGTTGCTTAACAGCTTGTATGTGCTGTTTTAGGACTCTTAAGGACTGTTTCATTTCTATTTTCTTATCATGCTGGTTAACATATTGCTTTTAGCCTCCTAAATTTATAGGGAAAATGCTCCTAAATCTATGCAACTGAGAAATAAGAAAACTTAAAATGGCCTTTTTTTTAAGTTGAAGCTTTTTCTAGTGATGCGTGTATGCATAACAGAGACTTGCACAAATGTTGTATTCTAGATTATACTGGTTTCCCTGAAAACCAATTTGAGTTGGAAAGTAATCTCATCCCAATTTTTATTTTTTTTTCTATTTTCTCCTTCTTAATCTGGCCTTTCACTCTTTTCCTAAAAAGACCATTCTTTAAACAGTGGGAAAGTTGTTTCTTGAGTTTGCATTGCCCTTAGACCTTGAGTAATTAGTTTTTGTGACATAATAGTTGTTCAGCTGGAATCTCATTTTCTGGGACATTTTTCCTGCAATTGGATTTGGCATTGCACAATGGAGTGAATTCCTTTTAATTAGTTTTAATTCCTGATTTTGTCAAATGGAAAACTTGGTTTTTATCTTAGTTTACAAAAGCTCCCTTGACAGTTTTCATTTTGATGAGCTCTTTGCCTATATCTGATATTTGTTTACTGCTGCTACACCTCAGGGATGGACCTACTTGGTTCTTTGAAGAGGAACATATTTGAAAGCTAAAAGTTACCTCATTTTAAGCTATTTAACCCAGAAAACTTTTCCTTTGTTGATGATTACCTCCTCATCTCATTTTGTTTGTCACCTGTACCCTCTTTTATTCTGAAATTAGGAGTTGGTAAACAGCTAGCATGAGCTGTTTCAGGACTCTTAAGGCACTGTTTTATTCTTGTATTCGAAAAGTGATCTTTGTTTTGTAAAATAAAAGGTTGTTTTGTGGGACTAGAAAACTCATCTTACATACTGTGTTTTATCTGTTTAATGAATCTTGTACCAGAAAGTGCACTTTATTTTTGGAATAGAAAGGAAGTTGAATTCAGGCTAACATGTTCTGAAAATACACATGAAAGACACGGGAACCAAAAATAGAGGGTTTCAGTTGGGTTAAAATATTTTGTTTTAACCATCGTATGGTTTTGGAGAAAAGTTCTGAAATTCTATGCAACTATGAAATGTTTAAACCTATGTTGTTTTCCTTTAAAGTTGAAAGCTGCTTTCTTGATGCTTTTGTGCTCAACTGAGATGCTTGAACAAGTGTCTCATTATAGATCACATGTTTTTGAATATCGATTTTGAGCTTGGAAAATAATTTTTCTTGAACTTTTTGTTCAGTCCCTGCTAAACTGTTTTTTTAACAAACAACTCCCTTAAAAGATTGTCTTATTTACATGGTTGAAAAGTCATACTCTTTTGCATTGTTTCTAGACCCTGAGGACTATTCTATGTGATGCTGTAGTTCTGCTGGAATTCTATTTTGGTCTGTATTTGTCTTGGACTTTGATCTGGCATAGTGCCATGAAGTAAAACTATGATTCACTGTCTGCATTTCTCTTTTCCATACGTAAGACCAGAAATTTTTTATTGTGATGGTCCTTGATGATTTTCAACTGAGTTAGAGGCAAGCAAACTCTTGAGATTTCCTTAAAAAAAGTGCTCCTGATTTATGGTTGCCTTGTCACTGGGATTTGGGATTACATAACTGAAATTGCCTTGGCATTATGAAGAGATTAGACAAGTCAAATTGACAGGATGGAAAAATCCAAGTTGGTTTTGTAAATGAATTGGCTGCATTGATCTTTATTATTTCTATGAACATACGGTCTAAGCCATTACTTGTCTCCTTTGCATTTTTCACTGTTTCTTACATCAAACCTTTTGTTTTGACTTCCCTCTCCAGATGGAGTGGGAATCAATCCTCAAAAAAGTGCAGGTATGCCATGCTCTCTTTATATTTTTAGATTTTTGTTTTCAGTTAATTCACCGTTGTCTTTTTATGGTGTCTCCCCATGGATATTGATCATAATATTATGAAGTTGCATGTATGCCTCATGTCCCATCTCCACATTCTAGTTTTTCCATTTTCAGCATCCCATAATATCAAGGAGATGTCTGCCAGTAACCCCTAGGATTATGAGCAAGGCACAAATAATTTATTGTTCATGCCTTGGTCTGTCTTCAACAGGTAACACAGTAGCTTTTATTATCATCCCAATAGCAAGTGATCGGATTTCTGTTAAGGTATTATCACTTTAGCTTTAGAAGTGCATTGACAGTACATTAATGTGCTTTTGCGATTGCGGTGAGTTACTTCTCAATTTGTTTAGAAAAAAACTAAATCGTAACACTTCAACCCTAGGCCTTGCTCATATGGTAGCACCATATGTTAGGAAGTATCTTTTCATGATATAATTTTAGTAATGATTTGTGCACTACACTGTTGCCAAGGATCTTGATTTTTGTTTCACGTGATTTTGACTGGCTAGGCAATGTCTTCCTTAAACATGGTACTGAACTGCGCTTGATCCCCCGTGATAGAGTTGGAGCTTTTGAATGTTGAAAACAGGATCATCATCAGACATAAAAAGTGGTTTATCTTTTTGCTGAATCTGTGTCTTGTTTTCTTCTGTGCCAATTCTATAAGTTGGGTTGATAGTTGCTTCCTGCGCATTATATTACTGATATGATGATCAATATGAATTGAGATGAAAGGTAGCTGCAACACATGGTCTTTGAGTTGATCATAATGGAAAGGTCGCATTACCCTTTTTCTTAGTCCTTTCTCTTCCATTTTGTTCATCCATAATTCCATCAGAGATTTGAGCTTGGGGTGAATGATTATAGGTCAAAGGCGTGGTTACTTCTAATCAGGGCCAATACAGATGCAGTGGTTTTAGTACGTTTTTTACCTCGACTTATTGGATGATGGATCTAGGTTATAGACTAAAACCAAGGCCCATTGTGGAAGTTAATGTGCCTCATTGATGGGTTCCCCACACTGCTACGACATGAAAGGGTTGCTCCTGGATAACGTAATTTCTATTTCAGCATTATCCTTGGTCTGAACCCCAGTCAGTAGTCGAAAATTTTCAGTACCCAGGACCCTTGCAAAGGTGGAGTAGTGAACTGACTTTCTTGCTCTTTTCGGACCAAACTGCGCGTGCCCTCTACCCACGTTGAAGATGGTGTGAGCTTGCCGACCGAACTGTACAAGAGAATGTGTCGCATGTGGGCGTTTGTGTGTTTACATATTTGATTTGACATGTTATTTGCTTTCTAGCAAGTCGGTAAAAGAGGAGAAATGGCAGAGGGATACGGGGTGCCCCAGAGAGGCGAGGCCCACAACGGTGATATCGTCATAGCAGTGGTCAGTTCATTGGGAGGTTGAGAGAGTGAGGACAAGTGCATTTAGAGTCGCTTTCAATTTTTTGGCTCTTAAAAATTGACAATTGAATCTGATCACTAACTCCATCACGTTCACTAACGTATTCATGTCTCCTAGTAGGGCCAACAACGGGAAGGAGTCCCGCCAGTATTTCCGGGTACTTTCGTCTCGGTGACAGTTGTTTTTGCACAGTTGTTAGTTGCCTTTTGGAGGTTGAGTTGATGCTGCAGAGCAGTAGCAGCCATAAAGTACTTTGGCTCTTGTTCTGGAGAAATAATATGCAGATTTCAAGCTTTTGGAGAAGGGAGAAACAATGCACAAGTAAAATCTTCCTCTACCCTTCTCTTTTTTTGAAATGAAACCAATATAACAGTCCATAGTTTATTGAATACTAAGCTAATACCATTTTTGTATAATAATACTCGAGGAAATACTTCTTTCATCTTTGCCCCTACCAAAATAAAAATAAAAATTCATCTTCTCTTCAAAAACTAAACAAGCCTCTTCAGCCTGGAATCCTGCAACTCTGGGGCCTTCACTTCCATTATTATCAATAGCTGTTCAAGTCTTATTTCTCTCTTCTTTTCTTTTTCCCTCCCCACCCTGGCTGAGTAGCACGCACGATATGACAACTTGTCAAATAAGCTGTGAGCGAGTTCATCGATATAAGAGAAAAGCTAGTCCAGTTTGGCTAAAGTAACCTTTAAAGTTTTTATAAAAAAAGAATTCTGATACTGGAGGGTAGTTTAGTAAATGAAGATCCCTCCGAGTCAAAATTGCTGCTTGGGAGCGCATGTCTCGGAGAGATTTAGGCTCTTCGTGATTCATTCCCTTGCGTGATCTTCGGATAAACCGTCACCCAAGTTGAAAAATTTTCGGTAAAATAACATATTTTAAAGATATTATAATTTTAGAAATGTGATATTTCATTAATATCACGATATAGAAATATAATATTTGATATATATTATATTTTAGAATTATAATTGATGTTGTAATTCATAACCGTAATATTATTAAAATATTGCATTTTTGTATTGCAATATTATTGAAATGTTGTGTGCATTTATTTTGAGAAATGGCTTGATGTTTGATAAAATAGTAGGATTGTAGCCAAAACGGTCGGACCGTTTTGGTTACTATAAGGTTTTGGGTCATTTTCGCGTTTTAAACCTGAAAAAGTTTATAAAATCATAATTTTTTTAATCTGAAATTTTATTTACTTTATGATTTTAGAAAGTTAAAATATTTATAATTTTATCAAAATCCGGACAGAGTTTTCTCTATATAAGAACTATACCCAAGATTTTATCTTACTTAAAAAAACCACAATAACTGCAATCAATATATTCTTATATTTCATAATCACAAGTAGCCTAAAAAATACATACACTGGCGCGCGCGCGCGCACATGCATCTAAAATGAATATAAAATAATTCAATAATATAATATTCAAGTAATCCCAAAATATATAAATATAACTTATTTATTTATCTACGTATACGTCGTCTACTGGATGATCCAAGTTCATCAGTAGCATGATTGGATTCAGCTCCTGCTCCTAGTCCTGCCTAAATGGTCTCGTTCTCTGCCATGACATCATCAAGAGTTAGCCTCTCTCCAAAGGTTTCAAGTCCAATGCGAAAAACATTTAACCACCTGAATGCTACGATGTGAACTTTGCTTTCTTCGTTGGTATTATAAAGATAAGATCGGACCTCTCAACTCTTTCGTAACAAGAAGCCAACATAATATTAATAATAATGTTCAATTAAAAGATAAATACATAAAACTCAATGGTTAACATGTATTAATCATTAAAAAAAAAACTTTATTACTTACGTGATGTTGAATCCGTTGGGCATGTTGCTCAGACTGCATATATCCAAGTAGAGGAACCTACTCGAGATTCGGAGTAATGATCTGTCTTGTTATACTCATGTTCCAAATCATATATTGATTGTCAGTAAGCACTATGTCGGCCTAACCAGTCATAATCATCATTTTTATCCCTACAAGTAATGTCATTCAAAGCATCACTCATATTGATATTGATTGGAATGTATTTTCTATAGCTAAACTATCACATTACTCGATCCGAGAATATAGCTTGACCATCAAAACATATTAATGGGACCATTATTGTCTATATATCCATCTCGTTAGTGCAGATAACTAGAGCAACGACCAATCTTTCTTCTGAGTAAGACGTCCAAATGACCTACAGATTATAAGTTAAATAAATATCAAACAACAATAATTCAGTGTAGTTAATTATTTTATTGAACAAATAGTTCCAAAAATACATGGATAGCATGTTGCCTATCAAGCTCACTCCAATAAAATGCTAACATATGTGCTAGATTATTTTGAAATACTAGTCCAACACCCCACCTAGCATTAAAAACATGTCAGTTTAATTGTATTTTTTAAAGTTTCAAAAACACAATATAAATGCATATAATTGCAAAAATAATATCGCAATACCTGCATCCTAGTGGGAGATGAAGTATAACCCCCATAGTCTAGATTGTCATATCCAGCAATCTTGGTATATGAGGTTTGCCCACATGGAGATGTTTTCATGACCATAACTGATATTAAAAAAAAACTTTTTGTTAATTTTGTTATGCATAAAAACATTCAAATCTAAAAAGTTGTTTAGATTTTTTTTCGATTCATTCTTGTAGAAGTAGCAAACATCCCCTGATATGTTTGGCTCCCTTCATGCATTCAAGACATAATTATTTGTATAAGGATGTCAATACAGCAGATCCCTAGCTATATGTGGGGATAGCATTGAAATTTTTCAAAAGCGTCAGATAAAGTAAAGGAACATGTCTCCCTGTAAGATTGGTGAATAATACACTACCAAACAGATAAAGTATATATACTCTGACATACCTGCAAACAAATTAAAATCATCATAATAATTAATGCAATCATAACAAATAATCAACACTTTTAAAGCATAATTGATTTTCTACCTCCGCAAGACCTTTTTGTCGCATCATTTGGTGGTGTTGAAAATGTCTCCTCAATCCACTTAAGACGTATACTACCCACCTTCAATTTAGAAGGAGAGGTGTTAATCCAAATGATCGTTTGCATAACATAATCATATTATGAAGACCAGTAGATGTGATTACTTATCCATCAATAAGCAATCCAATCAAAACTACCATGTTCTGTAGTGTCGATGTCATCTCTCCATGCCTAAGATGGAATGTGTATGTCTCACGTCTCCATTGCTTAATCAGTGTATGGATCAAGCTATGGTCAAGCTTGATGTGTTACTAACATACAAAAAACCAGCTTGGACCACATATGGCTGGACTTGCTCATGTAGTTGCTTCGCCTATGTATACGATAGTAAATAGTGGTTTCTTCCTACATAACAATTTAAATTATAATTGCACCAAAATATAACATCTAATGATAATTAAATTAAATATACTTACAATGCCAATAAATACATCTTCTGATCGATGTCGATCTTGTCATTGTAGTACAGAAGTGTCGGCGGGTTCGGTAAGCATGTACCGTGACTCATGCACATGCTCGACATGAATATCATAGGCATGCTCTTCATACTCATAGTAATGCTCACCCTGATCATTGTCTATGGACGCTCAATATGAGCAAATGATCTATCACCTTGAGTGTGTGGCATCCTATGTAATAATACATATGATTGATGTGAAATTATATAAGTTTAATATGCTCAAAAAAATATTGTAATATATCATAACATGACCAAAAAAATTGTTATACATACGTTGTCTATTAGGACATATTTTTCTATTATGCACTATGTCATTGTATATATCACACCTATAATATGCATAACATTCTCATGCATTCATCTCGTTGTACAAACAAGTAGAAATTCATCGATCATGTCCTAATTTCCATCTAGATGAGTATGCTTCAACTCGAGATCCAGTGCAATCAATCCATTCTAACTCGTTTGGTAATGGATGGAATGACATTTTATATGCTAACTTGTAGCTCTGAACCGTGTAATAACCATCAATAAATTGTGTGAAGTCCAAGTGATTCTTGGCACAACATGCAAGAACATCTGAACATAGACGATGAAATGTCTATCATTTACCACATATGCATGTTCTATCACTCAATTTGATTGCTCGTTTGACTTCTTTCACAACACCCGGTTTAATAGGGGTGTTGACTTAGAAAACATGTTCCTCAAAGTCAAACAATATTGCAGTATAATCTCTTGATCTATCATTGCTCATTATCAATTTAAGTTGAATTGTTAAAGGCTATGGTACTCCACTTTGAATGGCATCACTAGCTTTACATCTCTGTTTCACCCAATAACCATTACATCTGTAAAATGTTAATTGCACCAAAATAGAAATAAGCATTGCACTAGTATTTTTCAGAACATGATTAAATTATTCTGAAAGATTAGTTGTTGTATTATCATACCAGTGACCACCATCATAACATAAAGCCCATTTTTTTTGCTCTCTTTCAAGTTATTCTTTATATGTTGGGTTTATGTTACACATTCTTTGATACCAAAAATAAAAGTTACACTTGGAAGATTCATAACACATTTTTATTAAAAAAAATTTGGCATCTGGGTCTTTGAATTTATGGTTGAAGTTACTAACAAAATGTCTAGCCCAATATTGATGGTATTCTAAAGGTTGACACCAAATTTCTTCTACTTTATTCTTGATGTATGCATGTCTATCTGATATTATATATATATCAATTCTACCACCAGTAACATATATTTGTAAGTAAAGCAAAAATTATCTCTGATTATCATTATTTTCTTCATCAATAATTGCAAAAGTTAACGAGAATATCCCATTATTTGCATTAAAAGCAACTGCAATCAATAATTTCTCATCATATCGCCCATATAAATGTGCCTCATCAACATTAATAAGTGGCCTACAGTACTTGAAACCTTCAATATAAGGTTCAAATGACCAAAAAAACTCTTTTAAAAACCACTGTACTATCACCAAGATATCTTTTGTGTGTCCAATCCAACAACTGGTCTAGGATTTGATTTCTTTATTGCCAACAACAACCTAGGTAATTTCTCAAATGACTCATAATAGCATTATCGAAACATCAATGAATATAAGTGTACATCTATTAAAAAATAAAGGTAAGTGAATAGACTAATTAGAATGTTCTTGAATAATTAGGAATTTTAAAGTATGTTATGAACTAC
>Ga0307510_10008497_pt1 | contig 12236 bp, 12 predicted proteins | sample 12_EM_MG_FD_207224 | JGI IMG/M metagenome (GOLD analysis project Ga0307510, IMG submission 207224) | Populus trichocarpa ectomycorrhiza microbial communities from riparian zone in the Pacific Northwest, United States - 12_EM | ecosystem: Host-associated > Plants > Roots > Unclassified | place...
ACCGCCGGAGACGGGAGGTGCGAGCCCATCCTTTCTTCTCCTTCCATCCAAGCTGACACCATCACAAAACTCCCTCGCTGCAGATCTCGCGGCTGTACCGACCCCTTTCCGCGTCCAACTCGTCCCTCGCTCTCGACTATGACGACGAGAACGAGTCCGGTACCCAACTTCTCTCTCTTCACAACAAACCCGACACTCCTGGCCGCTGGCGTCTTCGATACTGTCACCGCCGCTGCCGACAAGCCCGACAAGTAACAACGGCTTCAGTTCGCTTCGCTCATTCCGAGTCCTCCTCCGGATCCAACAAAACCCTCCTCCTCTTGCTAATGACACAAACCGGAAGCTACACCTAACGAACGATGCATGCTGTCAGCCGCTGCCACGGTTATAGTCAATATCGTGCCTTCAAAGCCATCATGCGTTCTTACAACTCCAACACCCCAGAGTAAGACCTGCCCTTGCGCGTCTGGCCGTTGAGTCTTAAGTCACCTCACTGCTGGGTGTCTATCCGAGTCTCTACAAGCGGTTTGTCGCGTTTACGGTCCTGATCATGCCCTCACTTGTTGTTCTGATTCATGCTGACCCACGTTCTCCTCCAAGGGAATACCGCCGAGCGTGAACACACAGTGTGGGCATCAACGAGTAATTGCTCTGGGACTATGTTCGTCGATGTTATGAGTGAGTCAATATAACCCCTACTTTTTGCAACACACTCTCCTTCCCTATACTCGTGTTTTTCTGACACATATGTTCAGTCACATAAGACCTTCCATTTCGTCGACATCGTGCGTTATTCGTCCCTGATTACGCTTTATGTCGTTAACAGCGAGAAGACAAGTTTCCTGGTGTCTGGAATCGGTTTCCACGGCTCCTACCCGTCTAAGGACTACTAGCACTGGAGACGAGAGGTACGAAGTCATCTGATCTCCCCTCAGATCAAAGCTGATACTCCCACGAAGACCTCCGCGGCAGATATCGAGGCTATATCGTTCCCCTTTAGCTTTCCATTCGTTCTTCGGTCTTGACTCTTAACGAGTATGCCACTTAATTCCTCCCATTCAACAACGATCCGGCCCGCCATCGTCCGCGGCATGCCCGCAGAATAACGAAAAAGGTATATGTGCGCTGCGAGCTTGGTGCTAGCAGTCGTTTGGGATGAACGAGAGGAGTTGATCGGTGTTTGCAAGGCCGGCGAAGATCACAAGGATAGGAGTGGCGACGAGTGCGATGGCGATGAGAACGCTACGCCTGCACAACCAGTTTTCTCACAGGCAAAATATCCCGAACAGACGCAAAATCAGTAAGGGCAGGAGATGTGCCTCGGGGTGCATAACCTTGCTAGGCTTCGTTGCTTCGTTGCTTCGATGGTATTCGCTTTTATCTGGTTTATTACAGTGGATTCAGGGGCAAAGCTGTTCATTGCAATTTGTGGTCGGGCATTGTGATGATAGGTTATGTTGGACGCACAGTCACGCACTTTGTACAGTGTACAGTACATGGCTAGCCTGCAGAACTATGCATCACACACAAGGTAGATGTCTCAGCACCTCGATTCCTGTCGCCTAGGATACGACAGCCGGCGAAACAGCATGCATACAGGGCATGTCTGTAACCTGTGTTGACCACACATGGCAGACGGTGCCATGACCGTCGGTCCGCCATTCCACTCTTTGGGCGTTGAACGTTGAACGCCAACCTCGATCTCCCTCTGCTCCCTCCAGAGTGGATGGCTTCTCAACCCAGACACCGATCGATGTCGGCATATCGCCCATCGTCATCCGCCAAAGAGTTGCGTAAACAACAGATACTCAGCCCATGTCCACTCGTGTCAGACAATTTTACCGGACCTGATGCCGGGGGTGACTCTAGTTCCCATTTCTAACACAGGACTCGGAGGTGCCATCGTCATCGAAGAGCGATGACCGGCTGTTGGAGTTTCGTCTTCGCCGCCCGAGGTGTCATGATTTGGGTCGTCTTCTGGATTGAGTTCTATGAACTCAGCATTTTGGTCTCGGCCGTCGCCACTGCCTGCCGCAGACGTGACTTTTCTTGGAATGTGTGTGTGGAAACTCAGGGAGCGACTCAGAAGCTAGGAAGAACGTGTCTCAGTCCAGCATGTACTGGAATACCGGTCAAGAAGGGAATGCTATACATCCACGGTATTGTCCTCTTTCTTTCGGAGGTATTTGATATTTGTGTCACGTAGTCTAAAATGAGTCCAAGGCAACGCTGCTATTGGGGTAGAAGGAGTTCCTCAGAAGTCTGACCGTGTGAGAGGTACAAGTCACATCAAGGCTGCTCATTTGGTTCATCCCATCAAGGACAAGCTTGGACCGGAGACTGGCTGACGAGTGAATGAAAATACTTTGTCAGGAACAGGAATTATCTGAGGCACACGACACACAAAGGGAAATTCGGAGTCGGAAGCATTCATAGTTCTGTGATTATCAGCCAAGAAAGATATCTTGGACGTTCTTTGGAAGTCCTCAGGGTATTTACCAAGACAGACAGAATAAGAGTTATCCTTGCCTGGACTGAGTGAGCACGCAGGGGTTAAGCTGGGTGGGTGGGATTCACAGTCGCGGATCAACGAGCGGGCGGTGTAAGCCGGCCAATGTCATTGCCGACTTATTGGACGCCTCACATCCACATCACACGCGCATTAGCGCATAACACAAGCACGCGTTATTATGAGCGTGCAATCACATGTTATATGGTGAGGCCATTTGGCCGCCTCACCTCGGTGCTCGTTAAACGAGTGGTCACTATGAAACACGCGCTGCGCGCTGTGTCGCATGAGGAGGCCACTTGGCCATCTCACTTCGGTGCTTGTTGACCAAGCCATAATGACACAACGCAGGCTGCGCGTGATGCCACGCAAAGTTAACTTCGCACTTCGCAATAACCATTATGCATTATGGATTATTCATGCTCCCGGCATTAGCTACATTCTCCGCCGCGGCGATAACAAACTCAAACTTTAAGGTTGTGGCGTTATGCATTCCTTTTACTTATCAACCTCAGCAGTACCTCAGCTCAGGTCGTCCAATTCGAAGCATTATTGAACTGGGTTCAGTGTACGCGCGGCGGTCTCGTGGGTTGCCCGACATGGAGCGGCCATGCTTTGCCGGAATATGGGATCCAGCCCACCGAGTGTGTCATACGTGTCGGAACCCTCTCTGGTCCGCCCGCAACGCCCCGGCATTGTTATTGTCACTGACCTCCCGGCCTATATAACGGACTTGATGCATGCGCTCTGGTATTCAGTGTTGTTCCCTGACCATGCTCTTAACGACGCCGCTTCTCTGCACATCCTTTCTGGCACTGGCTTCATACGCACGGCCCGAAACCGGCGGGGTGAATCAAACTCACCCTGAGTTTCTACCTACTTGCCATAAGATTGCAGCAGAAATCTCCAGCGCTTCACAGGTATTTTTCCCTCGTGCGCAACTCATACCCCTCAACCTGTGGTCCTCCAAAAGCTGATGACTCATCCAAGCCGATCCTCAGTATACTTCCGACATTTCGCACTATGCATATTCGAGTGTTGAGAAGTCCGCTTGCTCGGTGGAGCCAGGTTCGGCGGAGGACGTGAGCAAGATCGTATGTCCACCGGCTCCAATGACCTCGACTCGCGCTGACTTCACTTTTTTTTTTCACAGCTAAAGATCCTGGGATCACGTAGGACGCCTTTTGCCGTGAAAGGTGGAGGACACACGGCGAATCCGGGATTCTCGTCTACCCCTGGCGTACAAATTGCGTTATCGCGCTTTAACTGTACAAAAGTCAACGCTGAGGACATGACGGTCGAGATTGGCGCTGCCCTTACTTGGGATGAGGTGTATCAGGCGCTTGACCCGGCCGGAATGAGTGTCATTGGTGGGCGTGTACCCGGCGTTGGTGTTGCGGGATTGACACTTGGCGGGGGTGAGTTTCTCCGGTCGTCCAATTGCTCATGATCTTAGACGTTCGCAGGCTATTCGTATAAGACGAACCAGTACGGACTTGCTATTGACAATGTTGCGGGATATGAACTTGTCCTACCAAACGGAACTATCAAACATGTAACCCCAAAAGATGACGATCTTTGGTTTGGACTTCGAGTAAGCAGATACCCTATACAAGCTGATGTTGTTAATGGCCTATATTCTCACTGGCAGGGAGGACTCAATAATTTTGTAGGACATCAGTTCGTTGGAGCGTACAAATCAATCGTTGTTGACTGTTGATAGGGAATCGTGACTAAATTCATCCTCAAGTTGCACCCTCAAACGGACGTCTGGGTGAGTCGACAACAATAAATCAAAGATGATATGGTTTACTTACTGAAATTTGAAACCCTGATAGGGTGGCGTTCTCGATTACACCGAGGACAAACTGGATCAAATTAAAGAGGCACTTATCAAATTCCAACAGAACAATGATACTAAGACCGGGGTGATGTTGGGATTTGCCTATAAGTCCGGACAGGTGCGGTCTGTTTTGTCACGTCTCTGCTCGTCCCGAACTGATGCCTCTGACGCAATAGGTCATGACCCGTGGCTATTTCTTTTATGATGCACCCACTGATTCTGGGGGAGCATTCGACGATTTCGTAGCGATTGAACACCAGGGGAATGTGTCTACCGTGTCATTCCATGATTACATCATCAACGAATATAATACGGGCGACTACGGCAGTGCACGGTCAGTAACTCGTTACCATGTGGCGTGGAATAGTGGATTAACACGGTGCCTAACCCCCAGAAATTACTACCAGAGTGCCCCGGTCATTCAATATTCACCTGCCGTTATCGACGCCTTTGTGAATCACACACGGGTGAGTTCCCGGGCCCATTTTCCGAGCTTACCTCACGTCGATCCTCTGATATAATGGGCGTTCCCAGTTCTGGGGGAAGCGCCTCTATGATCTTGACCCTACCGCCGTAATGGTCTCGCTACTCGAGCCCTTCCACCGTGACCTTTACTCTCATGGGAGCCCATCTGCGTACCCGCCTGACAGATCCCGACCCTTCTTCCCTTCCGTCTTCAGCGTCAAGTGGGGCGACCCCTCGGTTGACGGGCAGATGGCCGATGCACTGCGTGACGGTGCAAAGACGATCCGTGAAGTTGCGCTTGCGGATGGGCAGGACCTGTCACATGCAGCTGTGTATGTGAATTATGCACTTTTCGATACTCCGCTGGAAGACATATATGGTGGGAATCTGCCGAGGCTTCGCAGCATCAAGGCCAAGATCGATCCAAAAAGGGTCATGGACCTCGCGGGAGGATTTAAATTCTAGGACCGTTTTTCACAGTTGTATTGAGCCTACCCAAAATCGGCTTATCAACGCTCCTTTGCTAATCTTGCCTTCCGCACCCCTGTTCTATATACATTCAAATGAAAACCCTGCTCTCATACCCCTACTTTTGCCTGTCCGTACGACGACTGCCTGCAAAGTGCCACATATCAACAGCTTTTTCCTAGGCTGAGGAGTCCGAGTCGAGGGAAGAATCAACAAAATTAGAACGTACCACGACCCCAGGCCCACGCTTGCCCGGTACGGCGGAATCTATTCAGGGCTACTGGATCTGCGGCACTGGCACAGGCCGGGCTGTTGCGTCCAAGTTGGCACTGTGCTCGACGAGGAACTGTACGAGTTCATCATGGCCTTTGAGTGTTGCCCGATCTAGTGGCGTCAACCCAAGCTTGTCCTTAGATGTCGCATCACCACCATGCTCAATGAGGAACCGCGCAAGATCCACATTTCCCTTCCGCGATCGTGACACACAATGCAGCGGAGTAGACCCTTCCTTGTCTTGAGCTGTCACATCGACATTATGCTTGACGAGCAACCGCGCAAGATCTATATGTCCGTTGAGCGATGCCCCATGTAGTGGTGTTAACCCGATCTTGTCTCGGGCCATCGCATCGGCACCATGCTCGAGGAGGAACGATACGAGATCGAGATTTCCCCTACGCGATCGCGAAGCACGATGTAGCGGAGTCGACCCGTGCTTGTCTCGGGCCATCGCATCGGCACCATGCTCGAGGAGGAAAGATACAAGATCAACATTTCCCCTACGCGATCGTGATGCACGATGTAGCGGAGTCGACTCGTGCTTGTCCTGGGCCGCGATGTCGGCACAGTGCTCAACGAAGAACCGTGCCAGATCCAGATTTCCGCTAATTGACGCCTGGTGCAGCGGAGTCGACCCTCGCTTGTCTTGAGCTGTCATATTTGCACCACGTTCAACAAGGAACTGTGCGAGATCCACATTTCGCCTGGGTGACCGTGACACCTGATGAAGCGGAGTTGACCGGTACGTGTCTTGGGCTGTCACGTCCGCGCCGTGCTCGACGAGAAATCGTGCGAGATCCACATGACCTTGTCGTGACGCCTGATGGAGCGGTGTCGACCCATGCTCGTCCCGGGCCATTACTTTGGCGCCGTGCTGGATGAGGAACTGTGCAAGATCGATATGACCTTCGCGTGATGCCCGATGCAGGGGAGTTGACCCGTCCTTGTCATAGGCTGTCACATTGGCACCGTGCTCAACGAGGAACCGTGCGAGACCAATATGACCATTGAATGATGCCAGATACAGTGGGGTCCACCCGTCCTTTTCCTGGTCTGTCACGTCGGCGCCGCGCTCAACGAGGAACCGTGCGAGATCGACATTTCCGCTAAACGACGCCAGGTGTAGTGGAGTCAAACCGCGCTTGTCCTGAGCAATTGGGTCGGCCCCGTGCTTGGCGAGAAAACGGGCGAGACCAATATCGCCTTTGTATGAGGCCAGATGCAGTGGGGTCCACCCGTCTTTGTCCTGGACTGGAGCGACGGCACCATGCTCAACGAGGAACCGTGCAAGATCCACATGGTCGTAAAGCAATGCCTGATGGAGAGGTGTTGACCCGTCCTCGTCTTGCACTATCACATCGGCACCATGCTCGATAAAGAATCGTGCAAGATCGAAATGACCATATCGTGACGCTTGATGCAGTGGAGTTGACCCATGGTTGTCCTGGGCCGTCGCGTCAGCGCCATGATTGATGAGGATCCGTGCGAGATCCACAAGACCATATCGTGACGCCTCGTGTAGTGGTGTCAATCCGTCGTTGTCCTGAGCTGTTGGGTCAGCGTTATGGCTAAGTAGAAACCGTGCAAGATCCAAATTGCCATGGCGCGACGCTTGATGTAGTGGAGTCGAGCCTCGCTTGTCCCGTGTTGTCAGGTCGGCGCCATGCTCGATGAGGAGCCGTGCAAGATCCATATGGCCATTGCGCGCCGCCCGATGGAGCGGAGTCGACCCTCTCTCGTTTTGCGCTGTTGCGTTGGCGCCATGCTCTATGAGGAACCGTTCAAGATCCGCATGTCCCTGGTGCGATCGCGATGCATAGTGCAGCAGGGTCAACCCATTATTATCTTGTGCGGCCGCGTCGGCGCCGCGCTCGATGAGGAATCGTGCAATATCCAGAGTCAAATAGCTTCCACTAGTCCGCCACGCCCAATGCAGCGGTGTAGACCCGTTCTTGTCTTGCGCTGTCACGTCAGCGCCGTGCTCGACGAGGAGCCGTACAATATCCTCAAATTGATAAATCAATGCATAATGCAGTGGAGTCGACCCGTCCTCATCGCGGACTGTCGCATCGGCGCCGTGCTCCAAGAGGAACCGTGCAGAATGGGAAAACAATCGCGATGCAAGATGCAGCGGGGTGCGCCCGTCTTTGCTTTGGACTGTCACGTCGGCGCCGTGCTCGACGAGGAACTGTAGGAGGTCCACATTTCCGCCTGTCGACGCATGATGCAGTGGAGTCCATCCATTCTTGTCCTGGATTTTCACGTCGGCATCGTGTTCGACGAGGAACTGTGCGAGGTCCATATTACCCCTTTTCGAAGCCTCGTGCAGCGGAGTTGAACCGTTCTTATCCTGCGCTGTCGTGTCAGCACCGTTCTCGACGAGGAATCGTGCAATTTTCAATCTCGTATCCGTATTATCTTCGCCAGACGCATGATGCAACGGTGTCGATCCAATCTTGTCCTGAGCTGTCACATCGGCGCCGTGCTCGACGAGGAACCGCATGGTCTCCATAGCCCCTCTCTCGGATTTCGACGCCAGATGCAGCGGAGTCAACCCGCTCTTGTTCTGGACTGTCACATCGGCACCGTGCTCGACGAGGAACCGTGTGAGGTCGATATATGCACTAGCCAAGGACCGATCATCCTGTGCAGGCACGCTATGCTCGCCCTGGGTTGTCCTGGGTATGCAGTACTCCAGGACAGCCAGTATGCCAGGTTGATACACACGTCCCTGAGCTCGTGTCGCAAAATGAAGTGGAGTCCAACCACGCTCATCTTGGTCCGTTATGTCGGCGCCGTTCTCGACGAGGAGCCGTGCTAAATCTACATGGCCATTCATCGATGCATAATGCAACGGAGTTGACAGATCCTTTTCGTGGGCTGTTGTGTCGGCGCCGTTCTCGACGAGGAAGCGTGCGAGATCCACATGACAATTTATCGACGCATGATGCAGCGGAGTCGACCCGTCCTTGGCCTGTGCCATCACATCGGCGCCGTTCTCGACAAGGAATCGTGTGACATCCATACGACCTCCAAGCGACGCGTGATGCAGCGGTGTCCATCCACGCTTATTTTTGGCTGTTGCATCGTTACCATGGTCGACAAGGAACCGCAAGACATCTAAATGACCGTTGTCCGATGCTAGATGCAGCGGTGTCAATCCCCAGTTATCCGGGGCTGTTGGGTCGGCGCCGTGTTCAACGAGAAACCGTGCGAGATCCACATGACCATATAGTGAGGCCCGATGCAGTGGGGTCCACCAAATCTTGTCCTGGGCTGTCACATCGGCACCGGCGTCGACGAGGATGCGTGCGGTCTCCGTATGTCCTTTCCCAGAAGCCATATGCAACGGCGTTGACTTGTCATCGACTCCCCGAGAATGTAAGTCCTGTGGGTGTTCAATGGCCAAACGCTTCACAACAGTGTGTAAGCCATTAAAAGCGGCATAATGTAAGTGGGTTCTGAGAAGCGGCAACGGCCTTTCCTTGTATTGCCGGCGACGGTGGCCCCACTTTCGTTCGTAAATCCAGACCCAAATTGCGAGATGTGGTTTGCTCGGGTCAAATAGCTGTTTCATACCTTCTTCTGCATTTTCCGACACACCCTCAAAACGAGCATGCCCAACCCAATGCTCGGCAGCATAGTTGGTGAGAGGAAATTCCATCAGGTCGTCTCCAGTGATGTTTTCGTCTAGGTGCAATAGGATACCCAGACATGCTAGCGCGACTAAGGTATGAGCGGGCGTCATGGAAACATGGTAACGGCGGGAAATGGTGTTGCGTTTCTCAGAAAAGCGAGTGGACGTCAAGAACTCCTTGACCGAGAAATGCGAAAATTGGATGACTGCGAAATCATCGACACTGACGATGGAAAGCAATGTGGTGCATGTAGAAAGCACTACTTCCGCGGGATCTTCGAGGCGCCAATCCTCACGAAACTTCGGAATCGGTCCCGATGAGAAATCAAATGCGAGAAACTCCGCTAGTTCCTCGACACGGAACGGCTCCGAAGCGACGGTGACGCATTGGAATAGTCTGTGCGCAAGCTCCCAGTCTGCTTCCTTGATCTCTTGCAACGTGCGCTCATACGTTGCATCAAGCGTCTTCGGTAATTCGGCCAGGGCATGACGGATACGCCCTGGATGGCAGCCGCAAAGATAGACAAGCTGGCAATACACCCAGCGAAACCTGCATTATTGATCTAAGCAAGACTGCCAAAAAATTATCATTTGGTTGCTTACATCCCGTCAGCACGTTCTGTGAGGACCTTGATCACCAGTTCCTTGTCCTGTTGTTTCCACCTTCGGTTCTTTGGATCCGTATTGACGACCGACCTGATATAATTCTCGATGTCCTCCTTTTGTCCGCTCTCGTCGTGTATTGAAATGGAACGGAAGGTTAAGGGCTCAAGAGCAATCTTGATGTCAGTTTCCGGTCGGCTCGTGACACATAACCGCAGATTTCGAAGTCGTGACTCAACAAGGTGTTCCAGAAGCGTTAGAACTTGCTCGCGGGCAGACGGGATATCAGATGTGTTTGGACATTCGTCCAAGGCATCTATTATCAAATAGACTGGAGCTTGTCCCGGCAGATCCAGCAATTCCTTTAAACATCGGAGAAGTTCATTGTTGCTGGGGCTTTGTGCACCGTGGCAGTGAGTGGAATAGAAGGTGGAAAGAACATCATGGTATGAATCAGACTGGTTGCAAAGCTGGAATAGAACGGATGAGAGCAGCCCACGGCGATCCTGCTTTTGATCCTCCCGAAAATCATGGTAGTAGAATGCCAGGGATGCAAGTCCAGATTTCCGCATCACCTCGACCTCTTGGATGATCGTAGAACTGACCAACATCGTAAGTTCTCAAGAAGAAAATATTGTCGAAGGATTAACACACCAAAGGACACTCTTGCCCGACCCAGCTACGAAAGAGTAAAAGCTTTCAGCCCCTGTGGACGAGTAAGCTGGGGATAGGACCTACGTTTCCCATGTAACCATAGTAGTGAACTTGGTCCGAACGCGCTCCATTCGGAAAGTGCATCACCTTGAACAAGCCATGCCCCGGACACACCATGGCGCGATTCATGGGCAATATTGTGATTTTTCCATGGATCGGGGGGCGAAAGCCAACTTCGAATATCTCTCTGTAGTCTTTCACCTGTCACACAATCTCAGCGCGTCTTGTCAGTAATGGAAAGAGTAGGAAATAACTTGCGTTTTGACTGGTTCTTGTCGCTCGCCATTTTATGTAGGATTTCTGATGTCCAATCAAACACGAAACGAACTTGTTGTCGCCTACGAAAACTTACCGAGGGCTTCCCGAACACCATCAACCGATACCCTGCCATCTACAAGGAATAGTGTTCATGTTCGACGCACGGTGGATGTCGAGCACAGTGCATCTTCTCACCGTCCATGATGATCGTCATGTTTTGGACGAGGCTGTAAATAACCTCGAGAGTCTGAGCTGCAGTTGTCCGAGCCTCATCTTCTGTGAGTCTGTCCAGCCTCTGCAGGACCGCCTCGACGTCCTTCTTTGCGAAAACCTTCTTGATAAATTTGACTGCGTTGTGCTCAGTAAGGTAACAGGGCAGCGGAAACGGACTCACTCGATCGTCCTTGTTTGAGCTCCCTGGTCGCTAAAGCGAGTGTCGATAACAATTCCACGATTATCTTAACCACTATCTCGTCCATTGCGGGAGAAGATGGGATCCGTGTATATATATCAAGACGACGAAGGAAATGTTCGATGGACTCGAGCAAGTCGACAAGTGCGTCATAGCTGGCAGTGACTCCCTTGGCCACCTGGTTCGCTTCGATGTCACAAAGGCACCTATATAGGTACTAGAGAACGGAACATACGGCAAGTAGTACGGCAAGAGCAGTGTGTAAAGCTTTCACAGGCGAGAATGGCTGAAAAAATCTGTCAATAATAGAACATGGGATCAACGCCTGCTGACATACCAGACTCATGTCGATGGTGAGGGAGGCAGTCGAAGAAAGTCTAGTTAAAATCGATACAGTACTCTTGATAGTTTTCATCAGTCTATCGGTCTCTTGAGATCCACCGAAAGCCTGGGCTTGACCTTGCAGAAGAGAAGCCATGGACTCAGCAGAGTCGCAACTCTGGAGCTGTAAGGCGAGGGGGTGTTCTGGCAATGCGAAGCCGGCATTATTCTGGTAAGCCTGCAAGGCAGACTGGAAGAGTGCGAGAAAACTGGTGGATCCTGACTGGTTAGCCATATCGCGAACAGAGAAGAAATGTGGTGTGTTGGTTCTCTGTGAAAGAGGAATGATGGTGAGATAGTGGGATGCGTAGGTTGGGCCAAGGGTTAGTGGACGGCTGTATTCGTATTCTATTTGCACGCAAGCGCAAGGTAATTAAGGTAGGGCCAGTTTAGTTTCATCCAACGTCACGTGAGTGTGACACTGTGTTACATCCCATGCAGCCGGTTTATTTCAATGTCCGCAGGGTGGCTGAACCTTGTTGGTGTGGCACATGGCACATGTCATGTGTGGAATGCGTGGTTACGAGTTCCACCTAGAGTGCTACTTGTCTTAGTGGGCCACTACTCCGTATGGCATGCCCGAGTCCTCCTCAGGTATTGATAATACACACACTGCATACAAAAAAAAAATAAGGATTGAGGCTTTCTCATCTTGATGGTAAAGGTACAT
>Ga0307510_10008498_pt1 | contig 12235 bp, 6 predicted proteins | sample 12_EM_MG_FD_207224 | JGI IMG/M metagenome (GOLD analysis project Ga0307510, IMG submission 207224) | Populus trichocarpa ectomycorrhiza microbial communities from riparian zone in the Pacific Northwest, United States - 12_EM | ecosystem: Host-associated > Plants > Roots > Unclassified | place...
ACTTTCTCCAGCCCATTATCTTGTCCAGCCTAATGGATTAAGTTTGATCAACTTTTTCAATTTCTTCTCTAAAAATTGATTCTTTATAAATTTAGACATTGTTTAATAGAAATTTAAACCAAAAAATATCAGGATTAATTCTAGTATTACAACGGGTGGACAAAGTTGATTATAGTAGGAATTTATTATGGTATTAAATAGAAGTAATTATTATCAATTTTGGTTTGAAAAATTAATATAAAAAGAGGTTATAAGAAGAGTTTCCTCCCAAATCTAGGACTTAGGTTTGGTCTTGTGGAGAGATACTTAAGTTGTATTTTCTTGGTTTTTAAACCTTGTTTAGAAATGCATCTAAATAAAATAGTTTTGTTGGAATCTTGGGAGGCTCATTACAACATCATTTGCTCTAAAGGATGAACAATAAAGTTTTGAGGATAGATATATCGTTACAATAGACTTTATGGAAGGACTTCCAAAGTCTGAAGGTAAAGACACTGTAATGGTGGTTGTAGACAGATTCACTAAGTACATCCATTTTATTGTCCTTTCATATCCTTTCATTGCTAAGGTGGTACTTGAGGTATTCTAAATTATTTTTATAAGTTTTATGGATTACCAATAATCATTATCACTAATAGAGATAAAATGTTTACCAGTTTGTTTTAGAAGGAATTATCCAAGTTGTTAGGAGTCAAATTGTTTATGAGCTCAACCTACCATCCATAATTTGATGGGCAATCAGAAAATATGAATCAATGCCTTAAAACATACTTAAGATGTATGTCCATGGATAACGCTAAACAATGGTACTCCTTTTTGACTTTAGCAAAATGGTGCTACAATTCCAGTTATCATTCCAGTATTAACATGAGCCCTTTCTAGGCTATGTATGGCTACTCTCCACAAACAATAAAAGTGGCATTACTAGAAATGGTAATCATGGCTATAGTTGGAGAATTATTGTAGAAGAGAAATGGAATGAATCAGGGATTACAGAGACAAATAGATATGATAAGAAATAGGATGAAGCAAATGGCAAATAAGAGAAGGACAAAAAAAACCATTCATGGTAGGAGAATACATGTATTTATTGTTGCAACCTTACAAACAAACAACAATGGCCTTGAGAAGAAATATAAAGTTGAATCCATGATATTTTGGCCCATATAAAATCATTTAGAAGATTAGGTAAGTACCCTATAAACTTGTTACCTACAACAATCAATATCCACCCAGTATTCCATGTTTCCTTGTTGAAAAAGAAGATTAGGAATAATGCAGTAGTATCTTCAACATTTCCAGTAACAGATGAATAAGCCAAGGTGGGGGTAAATCTTATAGAGATTTTGGAACGAAGGATTATATAGAAAAAAGACAAGTTTATGGCTGTTAAACTAATTAAATGGTCAGATTTGTTTACTGAAGATTCAACTTGGGAGGATCTTGAAGAGCTTCAACTACAATTTTTAGAATTTAACATACATTCTTTAGGTTAAGAATGTTTTCAAGAAAAAGGCATTATTACAACAATAACAATTGTTACAACAGCAACAAGGTGACGTGGGTTGGAAGAAATGAAAAAAAATACCAAAAGGAAAATATTAAAGGGAAAAGTTGTTACATTTAGTTAATATAGGCAAACATTTAACACATGTGAATAAAGTTAAGTTGTTGATGATTGTAACAGAATTAGTTAGAATTAGTTAATTAGTTGGAGAATCAATATAAATAGAACAATGTGGTAAATAGCAGTTATCTTGGAAATGAATAAACTTTATGTACTGCATAATTTCTTTTATTCTTCTCATTTGTTCTAATTCGCAATCCTATTTTCTACACTTAAACTCTTTGTTAAGATTAGTTCTTGACATTCTGCTTAATGAAGGATTTCCATTGATAAAAAATAAAACCAACAAATATAGCCATTAGTCTTGTTTTGGAAGTGAAGCTATCTACGTCTTCTTTTCTTTATATGGAGATCTTCCGGTTCTCAATTTCTACTTCTATGTTATGTACCAGTGCATCTACTTTCCTTTTCGACGAGCCCGTGAACAGAATCAATTAAATTAAAATTAATTAGTATATTGTATTTGTGCATATATCTTTAATAAAAATAAAAATAAAATAATTAATTCATAAAAAATGTAAACAAAGTATGTTGATTATATCAAAATTACAAGGCAACAAAAACAAATTCTGAAAAAAAATAAATAACATAATTAAAATCATGAGAATTAAAATCCTTGTTTGATACATTACTTCCAGGTCCACTTTTAGTGTTGTAACTAGATAGGTGGCCTAAGCAAAGCTCTAAGCCAAACCACACTTTTTTAAATGAAAAAAAAAGATACACTCAGGTTTCACGGCCTATCTCGTCAAGGTTTTTTTGAAAAAGAAAAGAGTGTCCACCCATAACAAAAATATTTTGAACTAAAAAAGGAACCAAAATCCCAAGAAGATATTTTTTTAAAAAAATATTAAGATGACAACATATTAGATCGACTTGTTTTTCGCAATTAACCTGTTAAAAAATAATTGAAAAAAATAAAGGTCCACAAACAGCAAAACAATTTTGAAGTAAAAAAAAATCTAAAGATGACACGATTGTTTTTAATATTAAGATAATGACATATTAGAATGACCCGAGTTTCATGGCCTAACCCGTCAAACCCTCAACCTAGGTTATGAACTCCAATATATTTTTTTTGTTTTTTTAGATTATTTTTATTTAATTATAAAATACATGAGTCGAGTAATGGACTCAACTTGGTTTAACAACTCTGTTATTTCTGAAACTGTTTCTCATTTAATTGTACCATAAAAAAAACATGCACAAAGTTAAATATCACCTAAGTATCGAGGTGTTTGTTTAAAACTGTGATAAACCCATAAATATCAAAATGAAACAAATCACGTAGGCCAATTCAAAACAAATAAAATATTAATGAATAAAATTATGAAAAAAACAGAAAAAAATAAAGGTGGAAAAAATCAAATAAGAAAAAAGAAACAAAAACCACAAAAAAAATAAAAAGCTCAGGCATGTAGCCCTGGTTGGCCCAACACGCTTGGTTGGCTTAGCACATCTAGGCCTAAAACAAGCCCATGATCACAGGCCTAGGGTAGGGCACGTGTCTAGCCTGTTATAATTTTTTTTTAGAGATGGATGACATGTTGTCTGACTCACCTAGTAAAAAAAATAATAATCGACATGTCACCTACTATTATAGTTCTTGGCCACTATTGGTTCCAGGAAAATCAAGTAGCTATCCTCTATGAATTAAAAACCCATTCTTCAACCCAAAACACATAGCAAACACCCCATGGACCTCAAAAAACTTATTTTTGGTATTAAATCACCATTTAATCAATTAAAAAACAAAAAAATCAACTTGAGTCAAAATAAAATATAAAAGTATGATCTATTTTTTTAGGCAAGATGAATAGAAAAAAAGACCTAAATGGAACCCATTAACTCTTAAAAAAAAGGTAAGTTTCATTGTTGGAAAGTAAATGTCTGTCAACGTTTTCTTTTCTTCATTGTAAAACATCATCTCTCTCTCTCTCTCTCTCCTCTCTCAAGCTTGAGTCAAAATAAAAGAAAAATATAATCATGTAATTTCGAAACTAAAGGCAACAAATTTTTTTTTTTGACAAAAAAAAATGAGCACAAAGGCACTGACAAATAATTTCTTTTAAAGGATCTTCAAATATTTTACAAATATAATGTTAGTCCTCTCATTTTCAATTGTGATTAAGAAAAAATAGCGAGACTGGTTTTTGTGATTGATATAACTACATAAAAATAGATTAAAATAAAGTATCAATTTCAAATCCTAAACAACCTAAAATTAAAAGATTTAATTGAAAAGAAAAAAAAATTGATGATTGAAGGGAGAAAAAAAGGAAAAAAAAGGTTAGAATTGACATTTTTTTCATAAAAAATAAAAGGAAAGCTATTTTTCATTTCCTTTAATTTTGGTCCCTCACTTTTAATTCATTGGAAACAACCAAATCTAATTTTTTTATCATAAAATTAAACACCAACTCAATAATGGTTGATTCTCGAGATCTCAATAACCATATAAAAAACAACTAAAAATAAAATATCAATTTTAAATTCCAATCAATATTATTAAATAATTAAATTGAAAAGAAAATGATAACAAAGAAAAGGAATTAAAAAACAATTATTACAATCTACAATGAATTCTATCACAGTCCAAAATGGACAAGTACTTCTTTTATTTATTTATTTATTTTAATTTTTAACTTAATTTTAATTTAATTTAAATTAATATATAATACGTGGCATATCAGAGGGTCGAATAGGGTGCGTGACGTACAGAACAGAACCAAACAACGTATATGGATTCTTTTATTTATTTATTTATTTTCATTTTTTACTTAATTTTAATTTAATTTAAATTAATATATAATACATGGCACATCAGCAGGTCCCATTGGGTGCGTTACGTACAGAATAGAACCAAACAACGTAAATGGATAACACCAAGCCTTTCCATGTACTGAAGAACACATGATAACTTCTCACCAAATTAACTTGTCGTTTTTAGTATTTAGTTTTTAATTTTATTTATTTACAGTATAAAGCAGCAGCAACAAAAATGATGAAACTTGGCTCCATATTACTTATCACTCCCTCTCGTTTTCTTTGATCTTTCCCCTCTCTCTCTCGAGGGTTTTTTCTTTTTCTTTTCTTTTTTTTTTCTTCCTTTCTTTTTTCTTTTCTTTTTAATTTCCTTTTTTTTTCTTTTAATTTCGAAACCCTAGCTCTTAATTTTATTTTTGATTGGAAGATGATGCAACAGCAGAGGCTAAAACAACAGGCCATGATGCAGTATCTTCATCCTGCTCTCCTAGCTGCTCCTCAGGTTTGTTTTTCTCTGTTTTGTTTTTCTTTTCCTTTGGATTTATTAGGTTTTTTTAAAGCTACTGATTTTTTATGTGATCGAAGTTAAAGCCTTTTCTTTTAGTTCGTTAATACTGATGTTTGTTTTGTTTTTTTATTTTGACTTTTTAGTGCTTGAGGTATATTATTGCTGAAAAGAAAATGGTTTCAGTGTGTGAAAAATATTAATTGAGGTGTGTGTCTTCACAAAAAAATTATCATATAAATAATTTTAATTTATTGTTTTATCAAATGCTTAAACGGGTATGTTATGTTATTTGGAAGAGGGCTTTAAAATTTTAATTTCTGTTTTTTTTTTCCTTTGCTTATATTTGAGTGAGCGGAGGGCTGGTGGGCGTTTGGTCATGATAATAGTGTGATTGAATGGAGGAACTGATGAATTTAGCATCTTTTTTTATAGTGCACATAATAAGCATAGGAATTTAGCATTAAGCTTACTTTTTGGTGTTGACAATTTGATTTTTTAGTCACAAGTGGCCTTTTGGTACTGTAAGGAAGACGTGGAACTACTGAATTGAAACTTAATTTATTAGGTGCTGCATTCAGCTTCGGGGATGGTGTTTTTCGAAACATATATATTGAAAGTGTTGTGGAGTGTAGGTTTTTAAGTTTTAGGAGTTTTTGTTTTATTTTTTTTATTTTATTTTTTGCAGATAGAGCCTATCTTGAGTGGAAATCTGCCTCCTGGCTTTGATTCAAGTACTTGCCGCAGTGTGTGAGTGTTGTAGCCATATTTTTTTTTAGCATACACTCAATTGTTGGTGCTTGGACTGGATAACTTTTCTACCTGAAAACCTGACAATTAGAACTACTATTTCCTTTCTATATGTTCCCTTTTTATGTGTCAATCTGTGTGTTAGTGTTACTCTGTGGTCTCAACACACTGGTACTTCATCCTCTGGTCCTGCCTGCACTATGTGACAGGCTGTGTTTTTATTTTTTGCCAGATTCTATTTATTCGGTATTGGTGTATTGGTTATTAATAGGACTTTTGTTTTTCATGGGAAACTGCAGGTATGTAGGAAACATCCACCCACAAGTTACAGATCCCCTTCTTCAAGAGGTTTTCTCAAACACTGGACCTATTGAAGGATGTAAGCTCATTCGGAAAGATAAGGTTAGGCTTAAGTTTCCAGCATAACTTGTTATCAAGCAATATTTGTTGAAAATTTTTCAACTCATTGTTGTTTTTTCTTGTCAATTTTGTTTGATAGTGACTTCTTTGTTTCATTTGCCCCTTGATCTTTTTTTTTTTGGGTACTGATGTGGTGGCATCCTGTTTCTTTGCAGTCATCCTATGCCTTTGTGGATTACTTTGATCGCAGATCCGCCGCTCTTTCCATATTGACCCTTAATGGAAGGCATCTGTAAGCTGGAAACAAACTAGGTTGTTTTTGGATTTTATCGTTCCTATTTCTTTATATGTTCTTTGGCTGTTTGCAGGTTTGGGCAGCCTATTAAAGTTAATTGGGCTTATGCTAGTAGTCAGAGAGAGGATACATCAGGTTTATGCATGCATCAGTTATACTATTGTTTCTTACTGTTTTTGGTTTCATTGGCTAGGATATAACTAATGTTATTTGTTCCGTGCGACATGCAGGTCATTATAATATCTTTGTTGGTGATCTTAGCCCTGAAGTTACAGATGCTACATTGTATGCATGTTTCTCTGCATATCCTAGTTGTTCGTAAGTTCCTTTCTACTCTCAACTTTTTTGATGAACAGTTTCAGATCATCTTGAGTTCTAAGTTGAATCTGAGACTAATTTGACATGCATACTGGTGCTCGGTTACAGAGATGCAAGGGTTATGTGGGACCAGAAGACTGGTCGTTCTAGAGGATTTGGATTTGTTTCTTTCAGGAATCAGCAGGTATCAAATTTTTTTACTTGAATTTTTTGGCTACTCCCTTTCCTCCATAAATTGTCTTCATTCAATTGGTTTATGTCATAACTTTTATTTGTATTTTTATTTTGTTCAGGAGGCTCAAAATGCAATTAATGACTTAAATGGTATGTGTTGCTTTGTCGTGAAGCAGTTTCCTTTATATTTGTGCTCTTAATCAGTTTGTATTTTGTTGAGATATATTAGCCCTACATTGCTAGATTAAAGAGTTGTTTTGTGTGCCATTTCTTGGCTGTTTTATAAACTATAATTAGCAGAATTACTCTATCTCTACTTGCCCATGCATTGGCGTATCTGTTATTGAGCACCTGGTTTGTCTACTCTGCTGTCATGAATTACTTTTGAAAAATTGGAAAGTTAAGTACTCCTTAGATGTAGAAAATCATTGTTTGCGTGTCAAAGTTTTCCTGTCGGATTCATTTCACTACTATGGAGTTTTATAATGATGTTCTGACTTGATGTTGTTGCAGGAAAGTGGCTTGGGAGCAGACAAATTCGGTGTAATTGGGCCACCAAAGGTGCCAATACTAATGACGACAAGCCAAGTACTGATGCCAAAAGTATAGATCTAACAAATGGAACATCAGGTGAGCTATTCTATGAACATTGAATTGAACCTGTGGTTGAATATCAACTTGTAAATTTACTGTCGTGAAGTTCCTCTCAACTTAATTGTTTATATAATTATTTTTGGAAGCCAAAATTTTAAGCAATTGGCATTTAGCTGAATTGTCTTTTTATTTTTTGGGCCTGATGATTTGTCTGTTTTTGCTAAAGGATTGCTAATTTGGTCTTCAACTTCTCTTCACAATGATTTCCAGCAAAAAAAGAAAATATGGTTTTGTGTGTGGTGTACAGAATCTGTTGTCTTGTATACATGTTAGATGAATGATTCAGATGCATATCGGTATCCAAACCTGCTATAGAATTTATTCTTTAGGTTCAGTTTATATGTTAATGTTCTTGCTGGAGGTGTTGTATCATATAAGCTTGAAATGCTGAAGTTACATATGCATCTTCTTACCATGTTATAGCTTAAATGGTTATTTTCTTCTATGCAGAAGATGGTCAGGAAAGGAATAATGATGATGCTCCAGAGAACAATCCTCAGTATACCACAGTTTATGTTGGCAATCTTGCTCCTGAGGCAAGAACTTAGCTGTGATTTAATTATCATCCTATTCGATCTTTATGTAGTTGGCATGATGCACTTTTACTATGGATTATCCTTGCTGTCTTTTGAAAAAAGAAGGTTAAATTGTAGTGAGCACACCCTTGCTTGTTTATCAGATTATGATTATATTTCCTATACTATGTCACATTGCATACCCTTGCTGGGTTTACCATATTATTATTAAACACTGTTATGATACTCACCAACTTGTGAGTTAATTAAAACTTTTTACATGGGATCTTCATTTTTGTTATCATATAAGAGATTCGGATTTGCTTGGATCAATAGATAGTTAATGCAATGAGATGGAGTTGTGTAAGTCTGGTCGGGATCTTATTGTTCCATTTGTGTTTCTATACATGATGTTCCTCTGGACAGAAGTTGATCAAAATGCTATAGGACTACCTCCTCTGATTGGTGTCTAACAAATGACTTGCAGGTTACTTCTGTTGATCTACATCGGCACTTCCATATGCTTGGTGCTGGAACTATTGAAGATGTGCGGGTGCAACGTGACAAAGGTTTTGGGTTTGTGAGATACAGCACCCATGCTGAAGCAGCTCTGGCTATTCAGATGGGAAATGCTCGAATTATGTATGGAAAACCAATTAAGGTATATTCATATGATGGCTTTTTTTTTATTGATGTGGGATTTTGTTTTCCCTTTTTTTATGTTTAAGATCTTTTTTTATTGATTAGGTTCTGAATAAGTAGTTTTGATTACTACAGAATGCCAATGCTTGTTTTCCGTGACCTGTATCGCATGGCATTTTGCTGTCTTTTTTCTTTATTGAACTTTTCTCAGGAAAGAAAATATCATATGTATCCAAATGTGGCACGGTTAAAGCTGTGTTAGTAGCAGTTATGCAAATGTTTTGAGCTTGATGTCAAAATGGTTTTAATCGAATGATATCTTGATGTTGCAGTGTTCATGGGGTAGCAAGCCCACTCCCCCAGGGACAAGCTCTACCCCTCTTCCCCCACCAGCTGCTGGACATATGCCAAGCCTTTCAGCTGCTGAACTTGCAGTTGCAGCCTATGAACAGCAGATGGCATTGAGCAAATACGGTGCACCGGCCCTTATGCATCCACAGGGTCATCATGCCCTTAAGCAGGCAGTCATGGGAATGGGTACTGTTGGAAGTAGCCAGGCAATTTATGATGGTGGGTTCCAGAATGCTGCAACAACACAGCAGCTAATGTACTACCACTAATGTTGTATGGAAACTCCCTTATAGCATGGGAGGGAGAAATAAGTGGCAAAAAAACTTAGAATTGAGTTGCTTAAGATATTTTACTCCTTCTCTGGAATGTTGCTGTATCATGTTAAATATTTGGCATTGTGGTGAGAACCCTGTTTTCAACATTTGATTTTTTTTCTTTAAATTAATGTATTTTAGTATATTTAGATTGTGTTGATGTGCTAATATTAAAAATGAATTTTAAAAAATAAAAAATATATTTTTTAATGTATTTTTAAGTAAAAAATATTTTAAAAAATAATTATTATTTAAACAACTTCTATATTGAAAGATAGATGATAATTTTAATCATTTCAATTTTAATCAATTCAGTACAAATAGGCTTTTAGCATGGTATAGACATCTACTGGGCATATAATTGATTTTCACTATGGATATGGACTCGCAGAGTAAAATTATTAGTTTACTTTTGTTTGGCAAGCTCAAAGCTTGAGTTTACGAGGAAAATTCTTTTCATAGTAATCATTAAAAGGGAGTGGGTTAATTGGTATTTTTACATTTTTTATTCAGTGTAATTACTCAATCATCTATTAAGGGAAAAAAAACGTGTTCCTCAAGTCGAGAGGCTTTTTGGGTCTTCTAATTTTTTTATCATTTCAAGTGAAATTACTTGGATGCCTCTAAAATATAAATCTTTCTTACCTCAATTTTCAAAGTTTAAAGCTATTTCACTATCTATTGCGATTCGCGAAGAGGAGCACAGGAGCAAAAGACTTCAAGCAACCCATACTGGTTCAGATCTGCTAGCAAAATAGATAATTCTTCCTCTAACTTTTCATGACTTCCTTTTTTCTCTTGCTCTCTTTTATTACATCGTTCATGTCGATTGTGATCTCTTAGACCACAAACAAACGGTGAAGACGAAGCAATCTCGATCTGGGAAGAAGCCATAAGTCTAATAATAGGACATCACGACATAGAATAGAGTAAATGCAACAATTTTATGCAGGCTATAAACGAGATACAATCCATTTTTCCAGAAAAAAAAAGATGTATGAAGGGCAGGGAAAACCTCAGCGGTAATTGTGGACAACAAAAAAAAACGTATGAATCTTTTTCAAGATGCTAAACTAACCAGGGTTAGCAACCACCACCAGCAATATAAGTTATGCCTAGGCTTTTATTTTCTAATTTTAGGACTTTATTGTAGAAAACTGTTGTGTTGCCTTAAAAACGAATGGCATGCCTTGGCTTTTATTTCGTTAATTAATTTTAGCAAGGGAAAAGAAAGACTGGCTTTTAAATTCTATTTTTTGGGTTGACACGGGTCAACCCATCTAACCCGTGACTCGATCACTATACCAGATCGATTACTGGGTCAGGTTTTAAAATTATAAATGAAACTTTTGTTATATATATATTTTTGTTATTTTTATATGGAATTAAAGATAATTAAGTCTTTTAAGATATATAAAATAATATTTAAATTAAAAAATATACGTGTTAGCAAATGAGTGTTGCTAACACTCTAAAAATCAAATTATATTTTTTACATCTTATCTGAGTTGTCTTTTTTAATCTGCTAAGTTAATTGAATCATGTCAATAGCCTAATATTTTATATTAAAAAAAATTATAATTCGAGTTACGATACAACGTGGCTATAAAAACTAGTATATTCTTGATGGATTCGCATGACCACACCCATCTCTTTTGGTTTTGTTTTCTTGCGAGGAAGTATAGTTGTATTTTGCTGTGGACCAGCATTAAGCTGTATAATTCAAGTTAGTCAATTTTATTTTGTAGATGTTTTATTTTTTTAATTAAAATAGAAATTTTAGTTTTAAAATGTTTTAACGTGTTGTTTTGAAGTTGTACTGTTTATATATATATAATTCAACAAACATAATTTAAATTCAAGATAAATTAATTATAAATTATGCAATACAAACATAAGGTCAAACAAATATAATTTCAAAATTTAAAATATTTCTAAATAGTCAAGATTAAATAAATCTTTAACTTAAAGTAATTTAACTTAAACAAAATATCAGAATTTTATAAAAATAAAATGTTTTAATACAAAAGAAACATAAATTAAACATCATCTCCATCATTAATATAGAAATAAGGATCTTGATCTTGTGGTGGTATGTAGGGAAAGTCATCAACTAAACATTTCAATAATTGATCATTTTCACCGAGTTCATTCTCGTCATTAAAACATCTCTTCATCCTCTAAAGTCAAAGTAGACAAAGGTACTTCAATAATTTCCCAACTTATATCATCTCCAATAAAAAAGCTAGGTTCTTCACAAATTCATTCATTCAATAGGTTAATATTATCAAGGCTAATGAGATCTAAAATATCCTTTGTTTTGCTCAAATTTCTACAAAGTATAAACATGAAAAAAACAACATGAATATAAACTATATATATTAGTGATAAATCTAATTTTAAAAAATTAATAATAATTTTTAATATTATTATTAATATTATTGTTATTGAACATAGTAATGAAAAGAGTTATTTATACTTGAGTAATTTAATTAAATAAATTCAACTGACTTCTATTTAATTTAAAGAGTTTTTAAAATTCAAACGGAATATATAAAATGAAACCACATCATTCAAGTAAAAATTTAGTGAAAAAATTCAGATTTGAAATAATATAAAAATTATTGTATTTTATTTTATTTTTTAAATTGATACGAAACCTGGTAATATCTCTTTCCAAAGCCTCGAATCATTGCAGAGGTGCTGAGCTTGCCACGTCACTCTTGGAACCTGTCACCGATCAGTGATCAGTCTTGATCAAGGTTGTCAATTTCGTTCCGTTTCGTTTGGAATGGCCGAAACGTTCCATACCAATTCAAAAAATTATTATAAAAAGTCATTGAATCAAATTGAACCTTGTTCAATTTAATTAATTAAACCACCCAATTATAAAAAAAACTCTTTTTCATTACTATTTTCAATAACAATGATATTAATAATAATATTGAAAATTATTATTACTAT
>Ga0307510_10008499_pt1 | contig 12235 bp, 13 predicted proteins | sample 12_EM_MG_FD_207224 | JGI IMG/M metagenome (GOLD analysis project Ga0307510, IMG submission 207224) | Populus trichocarpa ectomycorrhiza microbial communities from riparian zone in the Pacific Northwest, United States - 12_EM | ecosystem: Host-associated > Plants > Roots > Unclassified | place...
TTCTTGTCTACATTCTCGTCTCTACCTAGCAAGCTATAAACATCGTTTGGGTCTATTGTTACCGGCGGTGACAAGAAAAGTAGCAAAGGCATGAAAAAGCCATGTCCTCTACTTTTTTTTTTTTTTTACTTTCCAAGTGGGTCAAGAACATAGATTGCCTTTCAAAAGCATTGTAGCTCGAAAATAACATGAGAGTCGAACCCAGCAATCAGTGAAGAGTAAATATATGATTCCAAGAAGCTCAAATCTCCTTGGCTTTGGTCTCCACAACTAGTACGACAACCTACTGCTGGGGCGCAAAAATGGCATTCAAAATACCCGCGAGACGTATGCCACCCTGCATGAACAACTTCTCGATGACCCAGTCCTTCCCGATTTTCCCAGCATACTCGGGCGTGTCGAGCTCGGCATATCCCTCGTCAAGTTCCGGCGGCCACACGACGCCGGCGCAGTTGAGTGCATGGATGGGGGCAGCCCACGCGTACGGGCAGAGCGTATCCGAGTCGCTCGTCGCCGGCGGACCGTTCCCCAGACGAAGCTCGCGCCGTGGCGCCGTCGCCGCACCCACGAGCACCTCTTGCGGCGGCTGCTCCAGCTGCATGCGTACGGACTCGAGGGAAGGAGCAGGCGGGCACGAGAGCCACGAGTCTGCTTCGGAACCCCAGCGCCCGCTGTGTTGGTCGGGGCCGAGTCCCTCCCAGTATATGCGACGGATGTAGGGGTCGTAGCTCGTGTCACTGAGGGAAGACTCGAGTGCCGGCGCGGGAATCGGTTTCGAGTAATTGGCTGGTGTCGATCGGATGGCCTTGTCGACGAGCGCATTGTCCCAAACTTTGTGGAGTCCTGATAAAAAGCGTGTTTTTTTTTTTTCACAGGTGCACGGAAAGGTCAGTAGAGGTCCACCACCAGGGACGAAAAAAATGGTACACGCACTCATCACCCCTCCGTCCCAAAGCACCTTGTAATCGTTCCCACCGCGATCGCGACCGGAAAGGTGCAACGGATGATGCATATCTCCCAAAAAGTGAATGAGGAACTTGAGCGCCTCCTCCGCCGCAGCCTCATCGGGTCCACCTGCGCTCGACGACGACGACAAAGAGCCGCTGACAAAGTCGGTCAGGATGGAGCTGACGTTCCGTATGGCGTCGAGGGCGTTGACGCGCTCGCCACCCACCCAGCCGTCCGCGCCGGGGAATTGGCAGTCGTCGGGCGGGTGGTCGCTGACGCCTTCGGCGAAGTGCAGCGGGGCGGACCACGGAGCGCGGTTGTCGTCGGCCCAGGTGGCGACCGCCGCGAGGTGGCACGGCGCGTCGCCGCCGCCATTACCGTCGGAACCGAGGATGGAGCAGACGGCGCTCAGGACTTGTGGGTCGAGGTGCGACTGGGCGAGGGTGGCGACGATTTTGTGGCCTTTTTTTGTATGTAGGCGTTCGGTTGGTTGGTCAGAGAAACGGATATGTAAGCGAGACGGGGGTGTAGACAAAGACAAAACGTACCTTCTGGGCCCCAGGCTATCACGCTTGGGAGGCTGCTCAGGCCGACTACGGCAGCTGCTATGAACGTTCGCATGGCGGGCATATGGTGCAGTACCGTAAGAGGGATGCGTCGAGGGCAATGCTTCTTATACTGTATGCGTCCAGACCTTTGCCGAGCAAGACGACACCACGAGAAATGGAAGGTGTTTGTTTTCTGTATTGTCATGATAGGCGAGACACTGGCGAGACTAACAGCTGTACCCGGCGGGGTTACTTGACATCGAGTACGTACTTTGTATGCACATCCTGTTCAGAAACAAGCTGCGAATGCAGGCCAACCTTTGGCACAGTGGAGTATTTACCTGTTCGGCAATTATTTACACTGTACCTTTTCTGTCTGATCTGAAAAGCAATCACGTCTCACGTGCCAACGCGTCTCGCCCATCCCCAGAATTTGCCACGGACATCGAGTGCGCGACAGTTATCAACGTGACACGGAGCATTGCTGCTGCAAAGTCGTAAAGATCAAGACGGGATAGGCAGCCCGCGCAAGCGGCGCAACATTCTAGAACGGCGTTTTTGGGGAACCGAACGGAATGTTGACCGGACACCTGTCATGTCATGTTAGTTATGGAGGGAGGCAATGCGTACTGAACCCTGCGCGCTTGACTAACAGTCTCCAAAGCACCGGATGCCGCTTTGAGCTCGCGATTTCCCACGGCGTCCAAGGACTGTTCCGAGACGTGATCCATGATTGTTGGAGTGGAGGGTCACCAGTCATGAGGCCTGAGGTACAGTACTGCCACCGTCAAGTGCAGGGTCAACTTTGACATGAACCCCCAAATAGCGACTAATATGTGATTCGTGTGTTAGCAACCATCTCCGCTCGGAGAGATGAACGCTAGCACACGATAAGAGTTGTTGCCCATCACACGGAGGTAACAGCTACGATATGGCTTCTGCGAGGCGCCACCGAACGGGTCGTACATCACTGTGGCGAAATCCATCTGTATCCATCCTCTCCTGATGAGTGGGAGATACCAATTATGGACTATCAACGACCAGCGAATAGAAAGGAGAGGGGGATCACCACAGGAGTTCAAGTGCCCAATGTGGACGCGCGACTGGCAAAAGGCACTGGTCACTCATCCGAGTCGGAGTGCGCGCGCAGACCAATCAATTCCGAGCGGTAGAGGTCATTTGGATGCGCAGAAGCCTACGTCCAAACGTGCCTACCGGAGAACGGGAGCAACGGGACAAAGCTAGGCTGACAGGGCGTCTGGACAGGGCCAACGTTCCACCATAGCATACCCGTGAGGATATGGAAGGATCATACCTGGACGATCACAATGTTCGCCGCTTGTACCGAACCCAATTCGCCTTAACGACGTAATGTGTCTGAATCACGTTGCTGAGAACGTCGCACTCCACTCTCAGACCAGTTGTGGGAGACAGATAATATTGCTTTGCGGGCGACAGTACTCAGCCGCTACTTTCCCGAAGACCGATTCGGACAGAACGCGGTGCACAGAAGCTGGCGCGAAGCCCAGGAACAGCCCATCAGCACTGTCGAAAGTCAATCTGCATAGTCTGAGTGCGACTTGGCACGCCCTCAGGATTTGGTTTGTGTATGACAGGTTCCCGTGCGATGGGGTCTTGGATCCCGTGATCTTATCTTGTCAAAATTTATGGGACCCGGCTGCACAATCCGACTTTCACGAGCATGGTGTCAAGTTCGGTGGGTAATCACAACCCAAGATACGCATTAAGCACCCATCGACCGACATTGAAGCCGAGAAGCGATACTATATATCCTACAAATAATGGTAGTAGTGGCGCGAGAAGAAGCTCTGTCCGTATGAGGAAAGGCAGAGCTGCGGAAGGGTGTAACGATTAATTCCCTTGCCCAGGATGGTAGCAAAAACTCACCGCTGAGCCCGAGATAAACGCCATAGATGTATTGCGCGAACCTTAAACGCACATATTGAGAACGGACAAGGGAGCGTGAAAACTGGAGAAACTCACGCGACCAGGTAAAACGTGTTTCCAACCCATAAACACACCCAGTTTCTCTTTAAAATGATGGGGACGAGGAAAAGTTGAGCAACATAGAGGGTAAGATAAAGCGGGAAGAATGCGTTGATATGGACGTCGAAAGCATAGGCCCATTCAGCAGCCGTATCTGCTGGCGTTGAGTGAGAGGGAGGAGAAAGGAGGGCGCGATTAGCGAAGAACCTGTAAGATTGTCAATAGGGGATAAACTATATCGTGGAATAAACCTTACCACAGCAGGGTGGCACATAGAGCTCCCACAAGAAGGAAATCCCGAAATACCATGAGAAACACCAGTCGAATGGCATCGTATAGGCCATAAGACCAGACTACAGACCAGACTATGGCCGCGACTACAGTCATGTGAGGTACTGACGCATGGCGAAATCAGGAGCACGGGGAAATTTACCGAACATGCCTCCAGCCATTAAAATCAGAATGGCTGGGTCATCTCTTGCCCATGTATTTTTTGTTTCTTCGTGAGGGTTCGTATGAGTCGCATAGAACGCTGAGAATAAGGCATATGATACCGACGTTTATGGAAATACACATTTCGATATCTTTGTGTCGAGTCAGTACATGACATAATGTTCTTAGCTGGATGATGAACGTACACTCTCTTTGGCGCGATGCACAGGTAGCTTAGTTGCCAGGCAGCAAGTTCAAAATCCTACCACGCTGACGTGTCAGCTAACTGAACAAATAATTTAGGACGTTGGAATACCATCTGCTGGAATTTGAGTAACCTCCGGAACATGACTGGAAATCTGTTTGTGACTGATTGAGGTGCTCTAGATGAGCTGGAGTTGTGTGCTGTGCTTGCGGTTGTGGGAAGAAGGGCCATATCGTCATGCACCCTAAAGCGACGAAAACGCGGAATCGACAGATTGAATGTGTGCAAGAAAGCGAAGACGATAGACTCTATGGGCCTAACTATGCGAGAGACGCATCGATACACGGGCAGCAGTTGAGTTTCAGGTATGGTCTCAGCGAGTCTGGTGTTGGGGCTTACACGTCGCTTATGTCATCGAGTCTGCTTTCGGGGGCTCAATATATATAGTCTCCGCCCGAAATGCCCTCACATCGACTGAATTTGTGTTACGAAATATGTCGCGACGTTCCTTGGTCTTTCATATCATCCTTCGACACTCCTCCTCGTCATCAACATGAGCGAAGATTACGAAGTCGATTGGGGAAATGACGAAGATGACCCCATGGTATCCAGGGCGTATTTTCACTCGGTTGGAACAAGCCATGCCATAGGAGACGACGAAGCGGATGATGTTGAAGACGCGGTGTCTTTAGGAGGTGATGAAGAAGAAGATTTTGCAGCTTACGGTGCCCGTCCCAACGAGCAGAACACACACCCCGCTGACAAGTCCCAGAGCACTGTTTCAAAGAGGGATGCTAGAAGGCGTAGCGCTTCTGTTGGCGCCTCTCCTAGGAAAGGGACTAACCAAGTGCACCCAGCACCCCTCCCACCGTCTCCACAGTCAGAAGTTTGCCAACCTACCCCAAAACTGACCCATGCGCTCCCACCGAAACCGGTGGTCTCCTCTATTCGTGCCCCACTTTCAACGACAGCTGCCAGCCCAATGTCTTTGCCACGCAAGGAACGGCGGTCCAACGGAAACACGACCAAGAAGGGTGACGAGCCCCCGCCGTCGGATAAAGAGACTAGGGTCTCTCGTACAGCCGATCGAGATGGCCGCCAACGTGACTCACGCACTGAGGAATCATCCTGGACGCGTCCAAGTTCTGGTGCTGCAGACTCACAACCTCTTTCCCGAGACAGAACAAGGAGTTTTGATGACAGAGACAGCCGCCCATCCCTACGGCGGGAGGATGACTGCTATCGTCCCTCGCATCACCGGGCGCACTATTCATCTGATGAAGAGGGGCGAGAACCTAACCCCCATCGCACGCAGTCACGCTATGACGCACGCTACCGCTACGATGATAGGGACCAGCGACCAGATTACGCAAGCGGGGATCGCAATGATAGGCCTGTCACGAGATCTGCAAGATTTCCTCCTGAGGTCGAATCTCTGGAGGACCGTTCGCGCACGGGCTACAGGGAGTCTAATGACACTGACCTTCGTCGCACCCATCCCCGGGACCGTGACATCTCACCTGCTAGGGCTGACAGCTCCCGCCGTCTTCAACGAAGCGATGATTATTCTCCTTATGATTCTTTTGACAAAGCTCCTCGGGTTTATGATGATCCGCCTCGTCGTAGTGCTGGAGCAGCAGAGCGTTCCCGGTATCCCGAATCCTTCAATGGACGCACCAATTCCGTGGTCTTGCGGGATTCTCATACCCAAAATCAAGGTCCAGGTAGATCATCGACTCTAAGTACGTTGTCTGCATCATGCCGTCCTCTGCCCAACGCGCCCTACGTCTTTTTCCCCTCCCGAAGTGGAGGACCTATATTTTTATTTCCGGAGAAGCCTTGGGAGTTGAGCACTACCCGGATCTACGCCTCGACCGACTTTCAGGTGTTCATTGTGGCCTTCTCCCTTTTCGTTTCCATGATATATGCCATGTCCCGTTCTCAACAACTGTTTCCCCCGCATGTTTCATCTTATAGGACGCAATTCCCCTTCACCCCGCCCGCGGTCCCGGACACCCCCTTACCATCGTCGTGACGATCGACGGCACAGCCCACCGCGTTATCAGGAGTACCCTCCCGACTCTTCCCGGCTTCCACCCTACCGCGGTCGTGCCGATAGCCCACCACCGAGGTCTCGTGGTCCCGACAGAATAGTTCAGCGCGATACCCCACCCGACCTACCCCAGCGTCGTCCTCGAGGCATTTCTGATGCACATGAACCGGACTACGCTCCCAAACGTCGAAAGATGGATGATAGCGATATCAATTTCCTATCCGCCCGCCGGGGCCCTGTCGGCACAGATACGTACATCCCACAAGAAACGTCTACGGCCTCGACGTCACCACGGTCCACGGGAGCCCCGGATGACCTCAGTCGTATGTCAAGCTTGTCCCATAAGCCTTTCATTTCCACTCTCGTCTCATTCGTGCGCATCTGGAATTTCCAGGACAGCGCCGAAGAGAACCCCTGCCTCTACAAGGCCATCGTTTCAAAGAAGCATCGGATATGGTTTCTCGACTACCACCACTTTCTGGCTCCAATAGGATAATGCGTCAACCCCAACCTAGGTATGTCGATGTCACGTATCCAAGTCGTTTGCCAACATCGACATACTCAGCGCGCTCTCCCATCGACATTATCCTCCGAGCCCGAAAGAACATGAGGCCTTCTCATCTCGCCATCCAGATATGGATATGTCACGATTCGATCGCTCGCGTGGCTCGGGTCACGACCCAGTTTACGTGGACAAGTTCAATCGGGATGACCATATGAAAGCTGACCCGCCTTACCAGCCCAGGGTAATTTACGAGGAGCCTGTGCGTTCTCAAGACGTGGCCAATCGCACATCTTCTCATAATGATGCAATGGGCCGTGAACCTATCCCTCCAACTTCACACCCACACCCTAGAAGGCGAGAAAGCGTGAGTAAGGTCCCAGCTGACCCGATGTTATCCCCTCCCGTGATTTTGGACAATGCTCGCGGGCGCTCACGTGATCGATCGCCGCGAATTCGTCACCATCACGAGCCTCGGCGAACGAGCACGCAGCCTTCATCAGCGGTGATGCAGCCCGGACCGCCACAAGATATGCAGTTCGTTGAAGATCACCGACATCGCGAGCGCCGCATTGACCGCGAGAGAGAGGTAGGCCTATCACTGTTGAGTTGAATCCAATCCAGTTGGTTGACTATGTTGTTAGGGTCATTCCCCCACGCTGCTGAGAAGCCCGTCCGCCCTGGGGAGATATGACATATCCGAAGGAGGTAAGGAAGACGTATACCCCAGATATAGCTTGTGTCCCACTGACTATGGATCTTTTATCTTGCAGGACTTCGCACCCTTGTATGTTATGGTATTGTATGTTGCGATGTCTTGCTCAATTGCCTTGCTAGCGATCTCCTGAGCGACATCCTGCTCCATCTGTTCAGGAGCAATCGCGATATCATGTGTCCGATGGACCTAATCCACGTAGGGAACGTCTAGCTCCGGTGAGTCCCGTTGTAGTACAAGATGTCAACGCCACTCAAGTCGGAAGCGGTTTCAGCCCGTCACTGCGTTGGACCAGGTCCCATCGCAACTTAGTGGTGACTCCATCCCCATGCTTAGCCCAGTACAAGAACGACCGGTCAGTGAAGTAGATCAATACTCTTTGCGGATCCTTTCTAACTCTTGACCAGAACCGTTCTGGTCCTCCGCCTGATATAGATGTTCTACCAGCACTACTACCGCCTCCACCTCCCCCCGCCCGTGAATGGATCCCAAGGCAGCCCGAGTTCATGACAAGTCTTCCACCCCCGAGTACTCGGTTGCCTGGTGCACCGCCTCCACCGATCCTGCCACCGCGTCCTTATGATGCACCGCGGGATCCTATTGTCCATCCTCGACCAACTCCCCAGGATGAGAGTACTTCGATCAATCTCGAGAGCGAGCCCGGCCAGCAGCCTCCACAGGAAAAATACCGACAAGGACCTCCATCCCCCGATCGGCAAATGAAAGATAAACCACGTCCACGTGCTCGTCAGACACAAGAAGGGCACCATGAGCAGGCACCGCCCCAATCCCCTGACAAGACCCCTCATGCGTCAGTGAGTGACAATCTCCCGAAACCAGAAAATTCGGTGCAGGAGCCACATAAATCTACCGCAAACGAAGAGGGTCAGCGGAAGGTCCCACCAGAAATAATACCGGCATCATGGGACCGTCCTCGTGACATAGTGCCACCTCCAACACGGAAACCTCTTACATTACCCGCAAGTCTACCCCCAAAGCCTGTTGCGGCACTCGGAGACCTCAAGTTGCAGCAGCCATCATCATCTTTGCGTACTGGAAACTCGTCGCGGGGCCGACGTAATCAGCAGCAGCTATTGGAGGAAAGCAATAACCATGGCACAAGATGGGGTTCGGCACCGCGGGGAGACGGGGGCAGAGATAAGGACAAAGAGAGGAACCGATGGGGAGGAGGGGCTCCAGAGTACCAGGGCCCTTCACTTTTGGCTCGCATGTCGTCTGACGACTCGGGTGGGAGAGGATTGGTTGAGTTGACAGAGAGGGTTGGCGGGGAAGTGCAGAGCCAGAGGAAAAGGGCACGCACTCGGAAGTATCAAGGTCAGGGTGTCTAGTGTCTAGGGACAGTCGAGTGCTGTTCTGTTCAGTTACAGTAAAATAAGACATTTTTATAATTGGGTTATGTGGCAACGGAATTGGATGTTGGCTTTCAGTGGCACTTCCACGTCAGTTGACACTGTCTAAAAATAACCCCCACGTTCTTTATTGTCAGTTATGGCCCCTCGATCACGGAAACGACACTCCCGTTCCCCAATACCACCCCCACAGAATCAAAACGCCACGTACGACATGCCCCTTCCTAGACAGCCTCTCCTTTCTCCCGGAATCTCAACTTCACTTGACAGCATACAAATCACCCCCCGCACCCCGCGCGCCTTCCGTCCTGACTATGGTCCCGACGATCCAGACGCAGACAAGTTTGTCGGCGGCGTGGACGCGGAGGAGGTTGAGATGAACCTCCTGGGCGAGGACGACCGTCGCCGCGCACACCCTGGGTTCGCGGACGGAAATGGGCATCTGGGGATCAAGCACAAGGCCCCCCTTTCGCTCGAGGACAAGAGGGCGATGGCGTTACTGTGTGTCCTTTGTACGTCGCTTTCTTCACTTTGTTTCGCGTCGGACGACTACATCTCCGGCCTTCCACGTAGACCTCATCCAGGGCGTCCCCGTGCGTTTTGCCTCTTTAGTTGGGAGAGATTGACCTTCCGTCTGACTGCGCCATCTTAGATTGGCCTGGCTTTGGGTGCGTGCATTGATTCTTGGGTAGCTTTTCTCTTGCGTTTAACGACTTGCGATTTGACAGGCTCTATTCCCTTCATATTGCGCGAGCATCTCTCATACTCCCAGCTCGCGACGTTCGCGCTTTCCGGTTACCCTTACTCTCTCAAGCTACTATGGTCACCCATCGTCGACGCCGTCTATTTCCCCTCTGTGGGTCGCAGAAAGTCATGGATAATCCCGATGCAAACCATCATCGGTTCCATGATGCTCTGGATGTCGTTTTCCGTCCAGGGTTTGATGGACAACGTCTGTACCCTCTCCCTTTTCTAATTATCTTTGAGCCTTGGCTTGAACTGATGCACCGATGCAGGCAACCGAACATGTATCCAAACTGACATTCATTTTCACGACACTAGTTCTTATTGCTGCTACACAAGGTGAGCAGTCGGCTCCCGTGAGGTGGTTACAGCAACTTGACGCACGTTCCTTACAGATATTGCGGTCGATGGTACAGTTGCAAACGTGACCTTCGCACTTTCATGCTCACACGTGTCCAACAGGCTGGGCATTAACGCTTCTCTCCGAAGAGAACCTTTCGTATGCTTCCACTTGCCAAACAATCGGCCTCAACACTGGCTTTTTTGCCTCATTTACCGTGTTCCTGGCGCTTAATAGCGAAGCCTTCAGGTATGTCTCTGTGACGACGGTTTCTATCCCACCCTCATCATTGGTCGCCCTGGAACGTATCCAGTCAGAAATGGGGCGTCCCAGTGCTACATCTCAGCACTTACCTTCGTTTCTGGAGTGTGATCTGTTTTTCTGTCACCGTCTGGCTCACGTTCTTCCAAAAAGAGGTGCGGGTTTGCCTCTGGCCTACGTCTACGCAATTGACCAAAACCTTCTATCAGCGAAAGGAGATTCTCAGGGATGAGGACACGAGCATCACAGGTGTCTACCGAACGATTTGGAGCATTCTGAAGCTCAAGCGTAGGCCACTCTGGTACCCCTCAGCCCTCACTCGCTTCTGACAGTTTCTTAGATGTCCAATCTATGCTTTTTGTGCACCTGCTCGCCAAAATTGGATGGGCTGCGCATGACGCAGCTACCAGTCTCAAGATGGTCGAGAAGGGCCTCGGCAAGGAAGACCTTGCTGTCGCAGTTCTCATCGATTTCCCCTTCCAAATTCTTGGAGGATACTTGGCTGCGCGCTGGTCGCGCGGAGATCGGCCATTGCGTCCTTGGATATGGGCATTTTGGCCCCGTCTCGGGTTTTCTCTCCTCGGTGCCATCATCGTCTGGCAGTTCCCAAAGCCGCCGATTTCAACTGGGTTTTTCACATTTCTGGTGCTGCAGACGGTCTTTAGCTCGTTTTCCGGGTAAGTGACGGAGCACATCTGACGCGCCGGCTGCTAAGATGTACCCTTGCTCAGTACAATACAGTTCTGCGGGATTACTGCCTTCCATACTAAAATATCGGATCCGTTAATTGGGGGAACTTATATGACGGTATGTCGCAGTCAAAGATGACTACTCCTTGTCTTACCGTTCCCAGCTACTAAATACCTTTACGAATCTCGGAGGAACGTGGCCAAAATACTTCGTGCTCAAAGGTGGATGATCACGTGTTCAATCTTCCCGTGTTGTCTGACGATGGGTTCCAAAAGCTGTTGACTTCTTCAGTATTGCGACTTGCGAAGTCAGCGAAGCTGGTTCCTCCCTTACCGTGAAAGGTGAATGGTCAACACCTCTCCTCGACCGAAGCTCGCTGACATCATCCACCCAAGCTGTGGAATGCGTCTCGGAACAAGGGAAAGCACTGTGCTCTGACATAGGCGGCACATGTATTACCGAGCGCGACGGGTACTATATTACGAATGGACTGTGTTTGGGTCTAGGGATCATTACTCTTGTCGCTTTCATATTACCTACCGCACGAAAGTTGCAGGGTGAGTCGTCCTAGATTAACTTCCCCCGTTCCCCAAGAGGCTGAGATCGTTCTTCCTTTACAGCTCTGCCGGTAGCAAAATGGCGTGTCTATACATGATACTGGACTATACCCATATTTGCATTATTTATCATCATTAAACGTGTAATTTGTGGGAGGTCCTATAGATCGTTGTGGTGTCGCATGTGCATTGTACTGCGTGTATGGCTTAAGGACCTTTTAACTGCTTGATATGGCGCCTACCCAACACTCCTCTTCCAGGAAAAGAGACCGGACCCCATATCTAATGCATTTCTCGCCACGTCACTGCAGTGAACGCACGTGTTCGCAAACTTCCCATCATAATTGTTTATCATTTCCCCTACCCTTGTTCGGAATCAAGTTGGCCTCAATCGAGGTCATACCGTACAGAAAAAAAAATTATAACGCAGTTTGTATGTTGGCGCAAAGAGCTGTGATTCCATAGATACAATATAAGTTACATATCAAGATATGAAGGAAAACAGTGGGAGGGGGAGAAGCAGCCAACAGTGTCAGTGGCACAGTAACTTACAAGGCACAGAGATTTGGCATCTGGCGCCCAACGTCCATAAGGCGTTAAGCGACGCTCAGCCGTCAAGCCCAACCAAATCACCACCAAAACGACACTTTGTCACACACCAGTGTCCCCTTTCTTCATCCTTCTTGTGACCCCGCTGGAGGATCTACATCTTGTTGTATGATAAAAGCTGCCAGTGCGAGCCGGCACGGTGGCGGCGGTGCAGAAGAAGACGACGATGTGCCGAGCTCGGTAGAGGAAGTGGAGATGGGCCTCCTCGCCCACGACGAGCGCGCGTCGTCGTCGTCCCGGGAGAGTTTCATGGA
>Ga0307510_10008500_pt1 | contig 12234 bp, 11 predicted proteins | sample 12_EM_MG_FD_207224 | JGI IMG/M metagenome (GOLD analysis project Ga0307510, IMG submission 207224) | Populus trichocarpa ectomycorrhiza microbial communities from riparian zone in the Pacific Northwest, United States - 12_EM | ecosystem: Host-associated > Plants > Roots > Unclassified | place...
CTTCCCCTCCAAGACGCATAAAACACCGGAGTGCGGTGGAGTTCGTCCCGTTCGTTGACATCCGTGCCACTGTCGAGTAATGACCGGACGGTCTCAACGTCCCCCGCCTCCGATGCAGTATGCAGTGAAGTCCCCTTGTCAGAACTATTTGCGCCTTTTCCGCCGCCAATTGACGGCTGGGTAACTCTGGGAAGGGGGTCCCGTGATGCTGTGTTCGAACAGGTCACATCGGTTGGGCCCTGAGAACCCACAATTCCCATCCACTCAGATAATACCTTTGCCGCACCATGTCTCCCATTACGGTGTGCCATGTCTAAAGGGCTCATATCGTTCCTGGTACGAATGTTGACGTCTGCACCTGACTCGAGTAACAGTGTCAGGACATCGAGATGTCCAAATTGAGCGGCATGGTGTAGCGGTGTGGAACCTTCGCTATTCTGACAATTGATATTTGAGCCAGATTCGAGTAGCAGTTGTGTAATCTCGAGTCGCCCGTGAGATGATGCAAGATGTAATGGGGTGTCTTGGTTCTGATCCCGCGAATTAACATCTGCGCGAGACTGGATGAGTACTTCGGCAGTAGTGAAATGGCTGTTGACCGATGCGAGATGGAGAGAAGTGCAGGAGTTCTGTTTACTTGAATTTGAATCTGCATGGAGGTCATAAGATTGTTGTGCAGGATGGGATGTATATCGTGACATACCAATTGATAGAGTCGGGTTGTCGTTGTGGTGGGAGTCCACAGCTGCGCCACTCTGAAGCAACAATCGCACGGCATCAAAATGTCCATTTTCCGATGCCACCATCAATGAGGTCCAGCCATCGTCTTTATGGGAGTCGACAGCTGCGCCGTTCTCGAGTAACAAACGCACGACATCCAAATGTCCATTTTCCGATGCCACCATCAATGAGGTCCAGCCAGCGTCTTTATGGGAGTCGACAGTTGCGCCGTTCTCGAGTAACAAACGCACGACATCCAAATGTCCATTTTCCGATGCCACCATCAATGAGGTCCAGCCAGCGTCTTTATGGGAGTCGACAGTTGCGCCGTTCTCGAGTAACAAACGCACGACATCCAAATGTCCATTATGCGATGCCGCCATCAATGAGGTCCAGCCTTCGTCTTTACAGGAGTTGACAGTTGCGCCGTTCTCGAGTAACAAACGCACGACATCCAAATGTCCATATTGCGATGCCACCATCAATGAGGTGCAGCCATTGTCTTTACGGGAGTCGACAGTTGCGCCGTTCTCGGGTAACAAACGCACGACATCCAAATGTCCATTTTGCGATGCCACCATCAATGAGGTCCAGCCATTGTCTTTACGGGAGTCGACAGTTGCGCCGTTCTCGAGTAACAAACGCACGACATCCAAATGTCCATTTTCCGATGCCACCATCAATGAGGTCCAGCCAGCGTCTTTATGGGAGTCGACAGTTGCGCCATTCTCGAGTAACAAACGCACGACATCCAAATGTCCATTTTGCGATGCCACCATCAATGAGGTCCAGCCAGCGTCTTTATGGGAGTCGACAGTTGCGCCGTTCTCGAGTAACAAACGCACGACATCCAAATGTCCATTATGCGATGCCGCCATCAATGAGGTCCAGCCTTCGTCTTTACAGGAGTTGACAGTTGCGCCGTTCTCGAGTAACAAACGCACGACATCCAAATGTCCATATTGCGATGCCACCATCAATGAGGTGCAGCCATTGTCTTTACGGGAGTCGACAGTTGCGCCGTTCTCGGGTAACAAACGCACGACATCCAAATGTCCATTTTGCGATGCCACCATCAATGAGGTGCAGCCATTGTCTTTACGGGAGTCGACAGTTGCGCCGTTCTCGAGTAACAAACGCACGACATCCAAATGTCCATTTTGCGATGCCACCATCAATGAGGTGCAGCCATTGTCTTTATGGGAGTCGACAGTTGCGCCGTTCTCGAGTAACAAACGCACGACATCCAAATGTCCATTTTGCGATGCCAGCATCAATGAGGTGCAGCCATCGTCTTTATGGGAGTCGACAGTTGCGCCGTTCTCGAGTAACAAACGCACGACATCCAAATGTCCATTATGCGATGCAAGCACCAATGGCATCCAACCGTCCTTGTCACGGGCGTCCACAGCTGCACCATGTTGTAGTAATGCCCGTGCAACCCCCAATTCCCCTTCTTGTGAGGCCGCAAACAACGGGGTTCTCTCTATACCATCCCAAGAATTGGCATCCGCATGATGGTAAAGCAACAGCCTTGTCACGTCCAGACGCCCCCTTATGGCTGCTTCGTGCAGCGAGCTCCAATCGTGGCTATTCCAGGTAGCCATGTCCGCACCATGTTCGAGAAGTAGTGCGACAATATCGGGGTTTCCTTTGACGACCGCAGCATGCAACGGAGTAGAGTGGTATCCGCCCATGACATTGATGTCCCGTGGGTGGGTAATGATCAGGTGTTCCACAAGGTCACGGAATCCACATAGGGTGGCATAGTATAACGGAGTACCATTCGGTAGTGATGGACGCACCGCAAACATGATTTCTCGGAATGGATAGTCAATATCGTGTATCCACACCCATGTCGCAAAGTAGGGCTTTTCGGGGTCAAACAGACGCTCCATCGCATCTTTGATTCTAGAAGTCACGACTTGGGGCTGGGCGTGATCGACCCAGTATTGAGCTGCGTAGATAGCAAGGGGGAAGTTCTTCATAGTGTCCTTGTTGGCCTGGTCATCCAACGCTAGAAGGACGCCCAGAGAAGCCTTTGCGAGGACCTCGTGTGCTGAGCGAGGAAGAATGTGGTACCGCGAAAGACCCTTCGCAGCATTGGCAAGCCTTTCCGATGTCAAGTATTCCTTGACAGAAAAGTGGGAGAATCGGACCACTCGCGACCCGTCTATGTCGACAATGGTGATCAAACTTGAGCAAATCGATAACACCTCTTCTTCTGGGTCATAAGGATGCCAATCCATGTGGTATCGGGAAAGCTCTTCAGCCTCGAATTCAATCGCAAGGATGTCTGCAAGCTCCTCCACACGAAGTGGCCTAATCGACTCCGCAACGCATTGGAAGAGATGTTGTGCATATTCCTGTCTTGCCCGAGGGATACCTTTCAGTATGCGATCGTAGGTCTCATCCAAACTCTCCGGCAGGTAATCAAGGGCATGTCGAATTGCAGAGGGAAGACTGAGCCTCAGGGCTTCCAGTTGGCACGTGACCCAGCGAAACCTGTGAAGTTTCATGAGAACTGTCGTAGTAGGCTTAGTAAGGAAGGCTCACATTCCATCAGCCTTCTGAGAGAGTATGGTGATGACCAGTTCCTTGTCCTCCTCCTTCCATCTCCGCATCTCCCGCTTTGAGTAGACGACAGACCTGACATAGTGGGCGATATCGTCCTTTTGCCCAACTTCGCCATGGAGAGCAACAGTGTGAGATGCCGACGACGTAAGTGCAGCTTGGATATCCGCCTCAGGACGACTCGTCGCGCAGATGCGAACATTTGGGAGGTGTAATTCAACCAATTTGTTCATCAGCTCGAGGACCAATTCCCGAGGGGAGTTGACACCAACGTCATTGGGGCATTCGTCAACAGCATCGATGATAATATACACTATTGGCTGCCTTTCGATTTTGAGCATCGTTTCCAAGCAACCCAACAGAGTGTCATCATCAGGCCGCAGTGATCCCGCATCATAATCAGAGTACAGGGAAAAGAGAATGTTGTGGAAAGCATCGGATTTGGCGGAAAGCTGGGTAACAAGGGAAGCTAGTAACCCGGTGACCTCCTGCTTCTTGGAGTCTCGGAAATCGAAGTAGAAATAGGCCATCAAGGCCAATCCCGTCTCACGTAGACGCTCAACTTGGTGAATAATACTAGAGCTGGCTGATAGTCTGAATGAGCCGGACGAAAATCCTCCGGAATCACGTACCACAATATACTCTTGCCTGATCCAGCTGTGAAATCAGGTCAGGTGTCAATCGGTGTGTTCACAAAGGGGGGGTGGGACAGAAACGTACGTTTGCCATGAATCCACAGGAAAGAGCCCGCCGCTACCCATTCCTTAAACCTGTCGCTTTGAGTGAACCATGAGGCAGTTCCTTTGAGGTGGTCTCTCCGGGCAATGTTGTGATTCGTCGAGGGATCCGGGGGCGAGAGCCAACTTCGAGCATTTACTTGGAATTGGTTCCCTGAGAATCACATTTAGTTTCGACAAGTATATATGTATATTTGGGGACTTACTCTGCATCTTGTTTATTCCATCTGCTGTCTCTTGTAACGTAACTAACATGCGTGGTCAGTTTTCGGGGAATTGAGAATCCCACCCGATGGAACATACCTAGAGCTGTTTGTATGCCAGCCATTGATGCTTTCCCGTCTACTCAAAAGGTCTCGTCAATTGGATTGCTTGATGAATACCAGGATAGGGAACCCCACCATCCATGACTACCTTCAAATTGTCGAACAGTTCATGGACAACTTCCAGTGTGTGGGTAACGGTCATCCTAGCTTCCTCCCGGGTAAGTCGGTCTAATCGCTGTAGGATAGCCTCAACGTCACTCTCTCCGAGTATTTTCTTTGCAAATTTCTCTGTATTGCGATCAGCCAAGAAATCAGCAGACAGTGGGCCACATACTGAACCGTCCCTGTTGAATCTGCTTTGTGGCTAACGCAAGTACGTTGAGTACTTGGACCAAGATTTTCACCAGGAGATCCGACATTGCAGGGGACGAGGGGATCTTCTCGGTCAAAATATGGAGACGTCTGAGGAAATTTGCGACGCATTCAAATAGATCGCCAAGTGCGTCGTAACTTGCGCTGACACCGATAGCTGCCTGATATGAATGGACATCACATAAATGTTTAGTGAAGAGAAAGGTGATACGTACTGAGAGGAGGGCATCAATGCCAGTGAATATCACTTTCGTCGGTTGGACCGGCACCTATAAGGAGTGTAAGGATGTGGCTATATTGGGAGAATTGAACTTACGAGGCTAGCTGCTTCGCCAAGGATGCTAGAGATCGCATGGACGACTTGGACTACAGGGCGAAGGCAGTCGATCAACTTGCGATATTTGTTGCGATAGTCTGCGAACGCAGATTCTCTTTCTAGGAGGAGTTGGAGGACGTCGTCGGGTGAATGACAGTTCTGGAATTGTTCTGCGGAAGCATGTCTAGTGAGGTCTATTCCGGTCTGGTTGAAATAGCTGTCCAATGCGGCAGCTAGGATAGGTTGAAAGGAGGAGGACGTGACTGAAGACATCAAAGTTATGGTTGCGAGCAGATGGGAGCTGACAAGAATCAGGCGTGCCTGGACCACCGCCGTGCTGCTAGCAATACCGTAACGGTGTGGGAGTGGGCTCGTTCAAACTGGCATGATATTCCTCGTATTTCAAGTTGGTTCCGCTCTCCCTTTGATGCTGTCGTGAATGAAACTTGCGAAGATATTCCCCAAATATCCACCGACTCTCTTCGAGAGGGCACAGGATCAAGTTTACCAAGGCAATTCCTGATCAGTTTAATTATCGTACCAGTATCGCACCAGACTGGACCGCATTCTGAGAGGGCCGTTCAAGTTCAACTCGTACATATGAATGCAGCGAGGATAACCTCTCCTTCCTTTAGCTTCTCTCACTTCTCTTTCCATACTGCCCAAGTGGTCGTTCACATAAAAACATATTTCAAACCGCGCCCGCCAAGCTTTCCTATATTTCAACTCATACACCATCATGATGGCCCTGGGAATCCTAGCGCCGCCTCCAACACGACGAACACCTCTGGTGATCCGTCCATTAATGCGGCGGATACCGCGCAAGGTCCCATCTATCACTGCGAACCGTCTGTGCCCCCTACCCCCGTCCTAGGGCCAGGTGGCTTTCCATTCACCGTGCGATGCATATATGATCATTTCTGGCCAGCTGATCTTTTGCTTGATCGCAGAAAATCCAATTGGGGGCGAATGGTGCGGTGCGTCTCTTCGCGGGTAATAAAGGCCTTACCAAGTGGCTTGGCGGGTCCCTCAAACTACCGGACCAGGCAACTTATCCAGAGGCACACCGAGTCTGGAAAACAAACGATGGCACACTCAGGGCCTTCATATTCGGAAACATATCCCAAGGCGATTATCATGCTGTTTCCCACATACAGGAGTCTCATACCGTCTTCGAGGAGCTCCGCAAACGCCATGACCTTTCTCCCTTGGAAAATTTTGACCTTTTCAAGAAGGCCCTTGACATCCGTTTCAACGTCAACACGCCGCTTAGCGAGACGATCGACGAAATCACGTCCATTCACGCTAAAATCGCCGGTATGGGGATCATGGAGCCTGATCACCTCAAATGTATTCTCCTAGCCAGCGCTCTCCTCGATCAGCCTGAGTTCCATCACATCCAAGTGGCACTCATGGACGTGGAAGACTCTCCCGATTTCTCGTCCAATACCATACTGCGCCTCCTCGAACGGGAGGAGTCACTGCGACGTTTCCGGTCAGCCTTTGGCGCTGTGAAAGGAGACAGGGCGACAAGGGCCACCTGTTCTATTTGCAAGAGCGCGAATCATACAGAGAACACCTGTATCCAACCCGGTGGGGATATGACTGGCCAATCGCTTGACAAGGCCCGTGGCACCCGACGTGCCGCCTCGGGGAAACCGCCTCGTCAGAGGAGGAAGCGACCCTCCCAGCCCGCTACTGGCACGCCTTCGGCAAACGCTTCAACGACCAGCACACTGCAAATCAAGACTGGTACCCAGCCCATCGTAATAAACGGGCTTTTGTACTGTCTGGTCCTCGCCCACCGCAGTATCAGTAACCGGCCTTGAAGGCATCTCACTGTCTGATAGCGAAACATTTGAACATCTTCATGGTGGACACCAATGGACACCAATGCATTTCTTGAACTCAGATTTGTACTAGTAGGCGGTCTAAGAAGGGTATTCGGACACCAAGCAGGGTCGCACCAAGTAACTCTAGTACACTCAACCCTGACATCCGCTCTTCATGTCCTCTTATGTCCGTGTACTTCTCGCCAATGCCCCAGCTTTCATGTTCTGGCTTAACCCACCTCAGGCTCATTCACCCCTAATAGACTTCTATAGTTGCCTGTATCGCCTCGAGCTCGTCTTTCGTATTGAATATTGAATGTCAGTGAAACGTGTTCCCATCGAAGTCGGGTGCCATCCTTGAAATCCCTCGGGGTTTCTTGCTACTACCTTGACCCAGGCTTGGGTGTTTCCGTCGTGTTTGGACACAATCACGACTCAGTCAAATTGTCCTCATCACACGTTCGGTCCTCAAATCTATCTTATCAATTGCCGGCCGAGCTAAGTCCATAATGCATGCCTTATCTCGGTGTATATCCCGTGCTCAGGCCGCATCCGCCAAAACAGGGGTAAAGCTGAGGTAGAGTTTTATAGATGTATTGCTAGCGGGGCAAAGGTAGATGTAGAGAGAAGGTTACCGGCCCTTGTTACGTGACGTCGATGGCTGTGCTGCTGTGTAGAACACCGCGGCAAAGCAGACCTCAGGCCTCAGGTCTCATGACTTGGATAATCGCTTTGCTGCATCCGCCTGTCTCCATATTGGTTTTGGTTCATCACTCACTGTTACGATCCGATCCTACGCGTGCCTACCATACATATCCTTGAACTCACCACTGGCACTCGCTATCCTACCTCCCCGGGACTTGAAACTAAACTCCGGGCCCAGTCCCATCACCAACTACCCATCCCTCACAGCCTCACTAATGCAGGCCGTCAAGTATTCCTACATGGGAAAGCAGGTTACACGTCGACGAAAGATGTTGTGGGTTGAAGAAGGCCGAGGTGAGTGACAAAAAGTAGGTCCTCCTTAGGATGGCCAGTACTGAGTTGGGCGTTACAGACCGGCTTTACTATCCACCGACGACTATCGACGCGCTCCCCGACAATGTCCTCCTAGAAACATTCGAGCTCTATCTGGGTAAAGACGACCCCAATCGAATTGGCGAGGATGATAATTATGATGGATGGCAAACGCTGGTACACGTGTGCGGCAGATGGCGATGTATCGTGTTTGTTTCACCGCGTCGTCTGGATCTCAAACTTTACTACCCCGTAACTCTAGGACGATCGGTCAAGTCGAAGACATTGGATATCTGGCCAGTGTTGCCTATTGTCATACGTGCCATGTACATGCAGTCCAAAGAGGATGTGACGAACGTCATTGCTGCACTCAGGCAGCACAATCGAGTGTGTAAAATCTATTTTTGCGACGACGGGCGATTTCAAGATTCCTTGTTGAAAGAATTTGCGGAAATGGACGAGCCATTCCCAGCATTGACAAGTCTGTACCTCTTCTCTGTGGGATGGAGGTCACAGAACCTACCAGTCTTTCCCGATTCATTTTTGGGTGGATCTGCCCCACGTCTGCGATCACTCCACTTGAATGGCATTCCTTTTCCATCAATGAGGAAACTACTTTTATCTACCACTAGCCTTGTCGAGCTTACCCTTTGGCGCATCCCTCATTCCGGATATATTTCACCCGAGACGATTGTCCCTTGTCTGTCCTCGTTGGCCGGGTTCGAATCACTTACTCTTTCACTCCAATACCCTCGATCTCGGGTCCATAGAACAAGCCGGCATCCGCCCCCGCTCACCCGTGTAGTCATTCCCAATCTCATTTATTTATACTTCCTCGGCGATATCGAGTACTTCGAGGACATCCTATCTCAAATCGAAACACCCGTGCTCAACGAAAGTCACTTTTGTTTCTTCAATCAACTAGTATTCGACACTCCACTACTTGGGCACTTCATCCGTCGCACTGAAATATTCATGACAACTCATAGAATACGTGTAGAATTTTCCAGTCTCCATGTCGAGGTCACACTTTTGGGACAAAAAGAGATGGCCAATAACGACAGCAAAGCCCTACTGTTGCGAATCCATTGTAAACCGTTGGATTGGCAGCTTTCTGCTGTTGCGCAGGTCCTGAAGTCATCCTTTTCCTCCCTCCCAACATTGGAAAGCCTCGAGATCAAAGTCCCTTGTAAAGGTCAGCAAGGCGAAATCGAGGTCATCCAATGGCTAGAATTTTTACACCCGTTCACCTTTGTGAAGGAAACGGCCCTAGAAACCAAGGATTCGGTTCGATTTGTCGCACTTGCTCTTCAAGAACTTGCCGGGGAAAGAGCAACAGAAGTATTACCGTCCCTACAAAATCTTTCCTTGAGGGCGTATCGCCGGCAGCCATCGGGCCCTGCCAGGGAAGCTATTAAGCAGTTCATCGCTGCACGACAACTCTACGGTCACCCTGTAACTGTCCACTACCAGGACACCAAAAAGACCGGGGTACGTACGCTGGAAGATCAGTGATCGATAAGTGCTCTCTGTTCCCCATCTGATCGATGTTTCGTGTTATATCTAACTTACTTATCGCCATTTTCCTTTCCTATTTTTTTTCGACGTCCGAAGCGCCAGTTACTACATTTTTGCTACTACCACGCCTCCAGGTCTTGTATGATATCTTTGAATTCAGTATGCAGTATGGGCTGTGACACCAAGTGTACCAGGACAATTATCTCGACCTCTGCGAAATGCGGTGTTATGTCGTAGTACATAGACGTCAGCTCGATACCCTGAGTCCAGCGACCGCCCGAGCCTCCTGCTCGCTCAACTTCCACGTGATCCCAGAACCGTTGAAAAATTCGTCCACGTCTTCTTCCTGCTTCGCGCGAATCGAACACCGAACCACCATTAGCATAACAACTTTATAAAAGGTTTGAAAAAATGAGGACGCACGTGATCGAGGTTGAGAAGGGTGCCAATCTGCTGGAGTCGCACGAACTTTTCGCGCACGTCGCCAAAGGCGGTTTGCGAAGAAAGATACCTCGTGATTGCCCGTAAATCGCGGTCGAAACGGACGGCACCGAGCTATACGAAGAGAGATGGAGAATGAATGAGAAATTATCTGCGGAAAAGAATGGAACGCGTGATACCTCGTTGTACTTTTGGCCAAGGACCAGTTTTTCCCATGGTCGGATCAAGACGTCCAGCGCGAGCCCGAAGAAGAGCCGATAGTTATTCTCCATGAGCGTGTCCTGCGCAAAATTGGCATGAGGTTTCCCGCCTTTCATATTTCTTTCAATCCCAGTCGTACTCGTACCTTATAACCCTCCGCCAGACCCTCCCAAGCTTTGATGAAGCGTTTCCGTACGACGTCTTGATACTCCGCTGCGGCAAAGGCGTCGTCGTCGAGGACGTAGGACACGTCCTTGTACACGTCCGCCAACAACGTGCGGAGCTTCGGCCGCAAAAGCTGGTTGAACAGCTGCTCGACGCCCACGCGGAGGGTCGACTGGAACTTGGGCACCATATTCGAGAAGGACGAAACGCTCGTGCGCACTGCCTCGACCTCCCCCGCCGGGAACGTCTGGGGTATCGCGGGCGCGCCGAGCAGGTCTTTGACGAGGCGATCCATGTGCGACGCGGACACGTCTAGATCGTTCAGCAATATCTACACCCTTGTTATTATGCGTACTCGAGACCACGGCGAGAATGTGAGAAATCACGCACGATGAACGACGCGCGGCTCTCGCGTTCGACTTTTTCTCCTCGTCCGACGCCCGCGTTGCGGTACACGTCGTCCATCTTGCGTCGGATCGTACCAGCGTAGTCACTCTCGATCACGCTACGTAGCGCCCCGGCCGTCCGCTCAACGACTGTGGGCGAGCCCGTAGAGAGAAGTCGTGACAGGACGACCTTGAAGATGTAAAAAGCGTCGTCGGGTGTGGTCGTTGTGGACGGTGACGATGTCGTGTCCGGTGTCGAAAGACGATGCGCCTACATGCCACAGTTAGTTTTGTGCAATGCTAACATTAAGAAAGACAGGACTTTGTCAACAGCGCTTCGTGTGTACCAAACCTCCAAGGGAGTATAGTACGTGGTCAGAAGATCCTCGAAGAGCTTGTTGCATGCGGACGATTCCACGGCTTTCATCTCCTCAGACATAGTATGTAGGGAATGATCCGGTACTTTCCTAGTTTCTGTTGATGCGGGTCTGGACAGGTCATCGGGCAGCGATGTGTCTTCACCTTCGTCATCACTGTCATCCTACTTCCGTATTTGAAAGGCCATTCGCTACCCGAAGTAGGCATGGGGGTTGGCTCACCTGTAGACGATCAACTAGGAAACGCTTGAAAAGGTTCCATCGGCCTGCCATTCCCGCGACCTCGGAGATGACCTTGTCGATATCCCGAGGGTTGACGCCCTCTTCGGAAAGGGGAGCCACGGGGGGCCGCCGTCCAGCTGTCGGTGATGGACCGGTAGATGTAAAGTTCACGTTTGCTATCTCTGCAAGCTACAGCTGTTCAACCCCGACGTAATGGGGCAGTCGGTGTTGTCTATACCTTAGACTTCATCGCCCGTTCTTCCTCCCACCCTTCGATAAGGCCTTTGGAGACGCGATCGCACTCCTGTAATAGGCGTGCAATGACACTAGCCATCTTCCCCGCGCCGTAATAACTCTCGACCACGGGCTGGTGCTGGTCTACGATCATGGCTATGCTCTCAAAGAGCGCCGTCAAAGCGGTGATGTAGTAGAGCGGGGAAGACGCTGCATAGAATAGTCATTGAGACCAACCGATGGAAAAGACGTCTCGGGAGAACGCACGTTGCGCGGATGCGGGCGGTCGTACTTTGACCAGGTCCACGATGAACGACGCATAAGCCTCCAAACCCTCCTTCTCGTAGCCGATTACTGGAAACAACTTGAAAAATCGAGTCGTGGCGACAGCGTCCCTCGCTTTGGTCGCTTCTGTAAACTGACGCATGAAAACCTCGAGGATGTGCATTCGCGCATCCTGTAATGTCTGTGCAGGAGGCAAGGGATTCTCCGAAGAGGGCTATCATTCGAAGGCGTCATGAGCGGATGAGAGAAGACCGAAGGTGAGAAAAAAAGATGAAATGTCTTACCGCAGCCGTCTCCGCAAAAGCGCCGTTGATCATGCCCTCGGGGAGGGCCATAGCCCGCGCACAATGTCGTGTTGCCGACTCCCAATCTTGAGTGTTGATAGACGACTGAAGAGCGGACAAGGACGACTAAAGGCAAGCGTGCATGTTAGCAACCAGCGCTGTCTCAAATGCAACAAACCGACACAAGGAAAATAAATGAAGAAGGGCAAAAGAAAAGAAACGAACCTTGAGCTCCATGACCTGCTGGACGCGATCGCTCGCCTCACGCACTCTGCGCATCTCCTCGT
>Ga0307510_10008502_pt1 | contig 12234 bp, 9 predicted proteins | sample 12_EM_MG_FD_207224 | JGI IMG/M metagenome (GOLD analysis project Ga0307510, IMG submission 207224) | Populus trichocarpa ectomycorrhiza microbial communities from riparian zone in the Pacific Northwest, United States - 12_EM | ecosystem: Host-associated > Plants > Roots > Unclassified | place...
CCCCCTCTTAACGTTGAAAAATAGTAGATTGGGCATAAAAAGGGTTTTTAATCTTGAGTTCGTTTTCAATTAATTTTTATAGTGTTATAAATGAAGTTTTAAAGGTTCAAATAATGTTTTTTTTTTTCATGTTTTTGGATGAAAAGATGGTTAAAATTTAGGTTTTTTTTTTTCGTAATATATTGGATCCTGATTTTCCGGTAGACAAGTTTGATGGCTGCAAAATTGAACCTGGCAATGACGTGTTGTTGCCTCATATATATATATATATATATATATATATATATATATATATATATATTAAAATAAACAATGTGTGGCTAAACTTGGTTTATAAAAAAATTGGTTTGTTAGGGAGTGTGGTTGTGGGTGCTTTTCAAATAGCTTTTCGTGCCGAAATACATGCCAATGATGTTTTTTTATTTTTAAAAAATTATTTTTGATATCAGCACATCAAAACGATCCAAAAAGTACAAACCGCACTTAATTTTAACAAAAAAAAAAAATTCAAAATTTGATGAAATATAATTACCAACACAATGCCAAACGGACCAAACACATGGATTTCTGTTTATGAAAATCAGGTGCCCTAAAATGCCTAGCCCATCACTTATTTATTTATTCATTTTATTGTATAATAAAATATTTTTAATTAAGATTGTTACAATAAAATTTATAAATTGACCAATTATGCCTTGCTTTTCAAATAAAATTTGATATTTTTTGGATAATAGTGTCAATTAATTTATAAATTTCTTATATGAATATAATATGTATATGTATTTTTTTATTTTTAATATTTTTTTTTAATTAATCATTTTTGTTGTTTTTTATATTTTCGAGTCAGAATTATCATGTCATAATTTTTTGGTTTCTGGTTTTTCAGTTGATATTTACTTTTCATATAACGCTAAGTTTTTATTTTAAAAAATTATTATAATGAAAAAAAATGTTTTCAATAGGAAAAAACTTGATTAACGAACGGGGGTTTTCACCAAAGAAAATTATTCTTTTCATTGATTTAAATCATTTGAATTCTTGCAAATATAATTTTTCTATAAATTAAGTCATTTTAATTAATTATGAAAAATATTCACTCTGAATATTGTATAATTAAATAAAAATAGGTTTCAAAAGCATCATCCCAATACAGAGCACCCATACAAACCTAGTTAATTAAGCTTTCTTTTACTTTTTTGAAGAAATAATATTCTTACCGGTTGCATTTCCTAAAAATTCATTTGATATGTGGTGTGAGACCCAGTAATCAAGCACTGGTTAAAAAATTTATAGAAGTTACAAATAATGCTATACAAACAAATATATCATCCATCACCGAGATATGAACAGCATTCACTGATATGAGAAAAACGCAACGGAAGAGAAAGGAGACGTGGTTTTTTACTTTTGGTTTCGCCTTCTTCTCTCTCTATATATCTTCTACGCACTGCGACTGATCCCATAGATAAACAACAGCAAGCAAAACAAAGCAAAAGCATTTATTTATGTATGGTTATAGGGCGGATGCCACAGCAGCTAAAATCTATATTATTGTTTTTTTCTTTCTATTTTAGAGTATTTTATGAAGCAGATTACTACTAGTGGATAAATCGAAAAGAAGGAAGCTAAATCCTCTTTCCCTACCAACAATCCCTTCCTTTCATTGCAGTATCATTTTTTTCTTACAGTCAAACAGTTTCTTCCAAGAAAAGGCACTAGAAATGGGTGGTCCTCGACTTTCTCAGAATGCATGTTCCATGGGAGAATTCCTAAATCAGCGTCTTGCTAAATCAATTTACAACCAAAGCTGCTGCCGGTTTTTTTTTCTCTTCTTTCCTGTTGGGCTTTCACTGTGGTTCCTGTTATCTACCTATAAATCTGTAACAGAGAAGCTATAGTTTGTGTTCGCTAATGGAAAGCCCATTAAAATTTGTCCACTGAATTGTCGTGGTTGAAGATACGAAAATCTCCTATCCTACGGTACCTTGGCTCGGCTGTCAGACATCATCTACACTTAAAATGACATTAGCAAAACCTTGATGTTTCTGGTTCAAGCATGCGGCACCTGTGACCTGCATGAGTTGCTTCTTATCCATCAAGTATCAACATTCACTTCTGATATTCTATCTTTTGATGGTATTCGTACGTTCTCATAACTAATAAGAGCATCTCCAAGGAAAGAAGCTATTTTCACATAGAGAAAAACCATTTGTATTTTAATATATTTGATGTTCAAATAATGTCATCATTTCTTAGCATTGACTGAACTACTCATACGTAATTAATGGCAGAGCAGTATTGTCCATCTGGTGCCTGTATTTTTCCCACATAAATTTGAGTAATTGTCTTTGGTTCTCTAGATATGACATACGGTGGATGCAGTCGAGTAGAAGGACAGAAATACAGGTTTCATCGATAGAGCTGCTTAATTGTTATGATATTGTGCTTTCATTATCTTCTCATACCACGACAGTATGGCCATGTGAACAGCACTGTTAGTGTTATGGCCATAGTTTCAGAGGCACGATGTATTATTAAGCTAGGCAGCAGGGTGCGCATAGTGACGATAGCGATCTAGGCTGGGAAGTCAGCTGAAGTTGCATGGGACATTGGAGCTTTGCTCGAAAGCTGCCATGGCGTAGCAATTAGTTTTGTCGGGAGGGAAGCTGATGGTTGTTGTGAATCTTCTGGCTTCAAAATCTTATGGATTTGTATGGATTGCAAATGGATCAGAGTAATCCGTTACCTTTTCTTTCCTCTGTTTCATCCTCTTATTTCCATTAAAACGCGACTCTGTTAGCAAAAAAAATCACAAAAAATATGAAACAAAATCAATCAAATAAATAAGAGTGAGATTCGAGCCCAAATCAAATTGATGCAACAGAGGAAAGAAAAAGTAACGGATTACTCTGATCCATTTGCAATTCATACAAATCCATAGAATTTTGAAGCCATAAGATTCGAGCCCAAATAAAATAAATTGATGCAAACCCAAAGAATCCAAGCAATTAAATTAACGCCTAGGATAAGAACTGACTGGTTGTTGACTGCTGATTTTAACCCCCCGCGATGAATAGTTTATAAATATTTAAATTTATTACTCTATAAATAATAAATAGAATATAAATATCAAGAAATCCAACCCAACCATCCCTCACTATACATGTTGCTTCCTAGGAATTATCTATTGATGTCGCCTGTATCACAAAAAACCTAAATCCCCTAATGAAGTTACTGTGCATCAAGATACATATTACTATCCATTATAATAGTATAATTACAACTTGCCCTTGAAAACAAAAGATACTGCACTAAATCCTAGGGTAAGATTATCTTTTTATCATAACCTAATTATGTTTAATATATTATACAGGGTTATATTTTGTCATTTCCCTTTGTTATACATAGTTAAATTACTACTTTGGCTTTGGAATAATAAGCTTGCATGCTTTTGCCTTAGAGGTATTTTTGTCCTTTTATTATTTTCAGAATAGTGAGATTACTCTGATGTCATTTAAGACAAAAACCATATAAATCTCTCATAATAGTATTTTTGTTATTTTAGATTTTTTTTAATATAGATTTCATGGTTTCTCAAGAGTATTTTTGTAATTATCCTATATTAAATATTATTTAAAAACAAAAACCTGTCAGCGTGTGAGCGGCCCCCGCGCCATTCAGATGACTACCAAAAAGGTCTTTATAAGGCAATGTTTGGGAGATCTAAACGCCTTCCACATGGTGGTATGACACATGTATCGGAAGCTTTGCTGATTTGGCGTTGGAGACCAGGAAGAGACACATGCATCAACTCACGATATTGTCTCATTAATTGTGATGCTACAACATAAGGGGGGTCCCTTTACAGTGAGATATATTCACCTGCAAGTATAAAGTACAATGAAAGGATGACATTTTAATATAAGTTTGTTTTGCTTTCACAACTACATGTTTAGTAATTTTTGAAAAAATAATATTTGATTATATTTATTTAATTTTAAATCCAAACTTTCTAAATGGAAATCGCATATGGTGATGTTGCTGTGATGGTGCTCAATTTTTTAGTTTGAACTGCACAACGATGTATAGCATTATGGCCTCAAAACTTGAGCCATTTCTTCTATTTTTTGTTTCTTTTTGCCCTCTCTTTAAGCCTCTCCACTCGTATCCTCAACTCCATAATCTCATCAATATCAGAAGCAAGCAAATCTCGCCTATCGACTTTCTTCTCCTCTGAGCCTTTACTTTTCTGCTTCTTAGCTGACCATGATCAAGTGGTTGCTTTGGTGGGAGGACCTTTACATGACCCGACGCACCTAATCCCATCCCTTTACGATAGCCCATATTTGCCATCATCTTGGAAGCTATGCCCCCGTGTATGATTTTCCATTCCCTCCTGTGCAAACAACTTTGCTCGTCTGGAGTGGTTAGATGGGTAGCTTGTAGTCAGTAGTCCTCATAGATGGTTCCTGCGTTCCTACGGATAGGTTTATAAACAATATTAATTAATATGATAATGATACTTGAAAGTTCATTTTAATTTCATTTTAAAATAATCACAATTTAATTAAAACATAAATAAAAAAATTATTTCAAAAAATATACCCAAATAATACATTATTTTCTTAAAAACTAAAAAAAATTAAAAAAAAAACATAAAAAATAACCAGGTGAGGCGCTTGCGGACCTGTTAGGCCAGACACTTGGACCTGACAAACATGACTGATTCATGTTAGCTTGGGAATGACAAACATGTCAAGCCCACCTTGGTAGGGTATGACAAGCATGGTAGACCCATGTTGGTTGGGTCTGACAACCTAGAGTGTTTAATATTAGTTTGTTTTAAAAAAAAAGCATGACTGCCCCAATTAATCTCAGACACAAAATCCATCCACGGTCCCTTGAATCTAGCAAAATCCAAAAGAAATAATTAAAATAAACAACCCAGCGCAGTGACAGAGTACTTATACAAATCCAGAACGAAGAGAAACAACAAAAAAACCATCGTCATCCCGTGCAAAATCAACCAAAATCCCATCCAATTACACCTGATCAACACTCTCCCAAGAACAACCACGCAATTGGGTACATAGTAGGTAAGACCTGTATCTAACTACCAGCCCCTCCAAACAGAACAAATCAGGACAATAACAGCCCACCAAACACCCACTAACAATAAACAATTCAGCAACTCATAACATGCAACACATACCATAAAAAAATAGCAAAAAGCAAACCGCTCATAATTTATTATAATTTCTTCTCGACAAACACTGTTTCAATTCACAGTAAAAACACTCTCACTCTAAAATACATGACTGAGCTTTTTTAGTTTTTTTTTTCTTTTGTAATTGTAATGATCCGAAATATTAGAGAAATCCCATAAAAGATTATCAATCATAGGACAATTGCCTGAATTTATGTGTATTTTTAATCCCTTTCCTCATGTTCCAACGGTTGTGCTGGTACAACAAGCTGTAAAGTTTATAATTACAAAGAAGATAGGTATGCTTCTGGGTTATTTGGTCGGTGTTTTCTTGCAAATGAATGAGATGGGTGTTTGAATTCTAGTGATGGGAAAAGGATGAGTGTAATATTTAATATAAAAGCATTTTTGTTATTAAATGAAAAATATAAGTAATCTTATAAATAATTATATATTAAGTGTTAACACATTAATTTTTCAAAATTCAATAGAATAAAATATAAATGCCGGGTAATTTTTCTATTTTAAAAACAGGTTCGATGGTTATGACGTCTGTCTAACACATTGAAGGTTCAAACGACAAGTCAATTCTACAACTTCCACCGACACATTATTCAGCGTTGAAACAGCCAGAAATATCTCCTGACCCCACGCCACCCCACCCTTCCGCCAATACCCAAACTCTCTCTCTGAACACCATCAAATCAAAACCAATCATCTTTCACCTCCACATCATTTCCTTTCTTCGCATTGGTCCATTCCTTCCACGTCACCATTCCATAAATCTTCGGACACCAATCTAGAACCTTCACCCTTTAGAAGCCCCACAATAATAATAAAGAAATTCACAACCAAATCAATTTCTGCTCCAGAACCATCAACTTACCAGTTCTATTGATCTCCCCTCTACTTTTAACCCCCTCCGGTTCCGATATCAATGGCAATCAAATCATCATGCCGCTACCTTACCTTAATTTCCCTCATATTCACAACTCTGTCCTTTACGGCAGCTCTGTTCTCCGCACCGGACATCAATTCCCCTCCCCATCCAAAAGCAATCTCCGTAAGTAGTTAACTTCACAAATTGCAAAATTCTTTAACTGTACCTTTCCATATCTTTATTCTAATGACAATTTTTTATTTTTGCTGCTGTAGGATTTGAAGGAAGCGATTGTGAAGGGCTTAGGGTTTCAAGCGGATGAATTCAAGATATCTGGTTTTGATTTGAGAGACGCACTCGTGGGCCATTCGGTGGCATATGAATTTGATGTGGAAGTTGATAATAAGGTGTTTCCGTTCAAGTTATTGGAGGATGTGAATCGGTGGGAGTTTGTTGATTTACCTATTTTTAGAGTTGAAGACCCGATTAGACCCGGTGATGAAAACGGGTTGGTGGAGCAGAAAAAGGATGACAATGGATCGCCTGTTTTAGCTCCGTTTCAGCTTGCTGGACCCATGGAGATATGGATTCAGGATGCCAAAGATATGCGCATTTCATTGCCGGTATGTGATTGATTTCGATTTTATTCTAGTTCATTCGGGCTATTTTCGACAGCTAGAATTTGTTAGTTTTTATTTATTTATTTATTTTTAAAGGAGTTTATGAAGGGCCTGTTTTAGGTTAGCCATGTTTTTGTTACAATGATTTTGGGTCATTTTATTTGCCCGATATTTTCACCCCGAGTTTTCCTTAAGAAATTGTTTTGAATTTCAGTTCAGAAGCTGAAAAAATTAATTTCCTTTATCTGCAGCACGATGTTGATGCTGGTGTTTTGAAAAAAGTAATTTTAGCTGATGGCGCTGTGGTTACGGTGAAGGGTGCGAGATCAGTTAGTCTGCGTCACCCTTTTGATCTTCCATTGCCTCTAAATCGAACTCAATCTGGTTTTGCTTCTGGTCTTCTTGCCTTAGCTGAACAGCTACGTCGTGCCACTCGCTCTGAAGAAGCTCCCCCCCTCTCCCTGCGCATTGTTGGGCCCACGTCACTCACGTCTCCTTCCCCATCATCACAATCTTCCAATAACAGGCTCAAGCTGAAGCGCCTTGCTCCTGGACTTGTGGAACTATCCTTGCCTGCAAAATCCCAACCTGTTGATTCCCTCCCCGCTGTTGATTCAGAACGTGCTACAACTGTCCTTACTCCTAAACATTTCACTACAATGTGGCCATTTGTTTCTGTGAACGGCTCGAACTCAAATTTGGTTGGTTTCGAGAAATTGCTTGCCTCAGTTTTGGGGTCCAGGGCTAATAAGAAAGGTTACTTCAAGTTGTTGAAGGCAGATGTGTCAGCTCAGACATTTGTTAAGATAGGTTTTGGTGTTGAGAAGTTGTTGAAAGAAGGAGATGGACTTGATTTGGAGGCTGTTCCTTGGTGGAGGACGAAGCCTGAGAGTGTGAGGATGCATTTTGAGGTATTGGCTAAGGTTGATGGCCAAAAGGTTGTACCAGAGAGAGTGGTGCAGGTTAATCCTGTGATTATAGAGGATACCGTGGCTCCTCATCTGCTTACAGGAAATGTGAGCATGTCCAGAACTCCTGCTGTTCACCCTCCTTCCAATCCTTTCACCACTTAAACCATTGGCCGGGGACTTAATTTTGGCAAATTTGCTGGAGAAACTGTAAATTTCCCCCCCTTTCCAGTTATACACAATGAGATAGTAGGGATGCACATTGTAAAAAGATGTAAACGAAGATCTGAAGAGGTCCTTGTTGTTTGTGCTACGAGTGATAATATGAGAGCCTTCATCTTGTGGTGTTGCTTGTTAATCATGTGTTGTAATCAACCTTTTCCCGGTAGTATAAGCCACGCCCCTGGAACTCTTTCAGGGGCTATGGTCTTGCACGTTACACATAATTTTTATTCATGGTTATTTCCAAATTCCAATAGCTCCCTGGAAATATGGGTTGTAAAATCAATTGAAAGTGCTGGTGATATATCAGCTCAACAGAGAACAGGCTGATCAAGCTTTAGCCTGCAAAATCCATTACAGCGGGGGCATTATCAAGATGGCGTCCACTAGAGCAGCGAATATTCCACATCTATGGAATGGTTATGAAGGTTCCATATGGGGAAACAAGGCTACTTGTTGTAACTCGTAAGCCAGTGAGAGAAAGGTATGTTACTCTGGGCATTTCATTGATCGACTTCGTCCTTGGGTGGGGAGAATGGCGTGTTTCTACAGTAAAGGATCGATTTTAGAATTTAAAAATACTGAAAATTATACTTGATACTCCGGTGATATTACATCAGTTCAAGCCATAAAAGATGATCGAGAATGACAATCTCTTGGTGAGTTTCAAATTGGCAAATATCATAAGAGATGATTTCAAACTGGTCCGGATACAAGGAACTACTCGTTAACGTTACATAATTTGCTTCACTTGAATTGAAACTATTTCCTGATGAAGGAAATCCCCTTCTGAATGCTTTCCGCCAACTCCTTTTTCGCCTTTTGCAATCCCACCCTGTTAAATATAATTACAAGATCAATTTTTTTGTTTATTTCTTTCTACCAACAAAGGAAAGTCAGTTGAGTAATTAAATGTTTCTTCATACCTCTCATATTCGTTTAGGGGACCAAGTTGATAGACTTCCTCAGCTCCTCTACGGCCAAGCCGTACCTTGGTCGCAAAGAATGGAAGTTCTGTCACCTATTATAATCAATGTGCTTGATTATTAAAAGGTTAACATAGAAAGTTTAAAGGCTCTGACAAAAGGAAGGATTTCAAAAGAATACCTCAGAAGCTATAAATGCACATTCGACAACACCAGCATCTCCCCTCAAGCCACGGAGGCAGGCATCTGCAAATTTAACAGCTGCATATGCCTGCACAATTATGTAACCTTGTCTTCATTTTGGTCCAGCACGTCCATTAGGTTTGAAGTTTTATCATTCATTTTTGCAATCAAAGTTGGAGAATGAACAAAGGAAGGAATAGATTGGCTAACCATTGACAATGTTGCAGAGCCAGCCCCAGCTTTTGCCTGCCAAGCACAAAAAACATTGTTTAATGTAGTTTAACCGATCTACTAAATCCAAAAGGAAAGGAAACGGCAACTAGTAGAAGCAGTTTGAGGAGCTCATATGCTGGGAACCATCAACTTAAGAACAATTGCATTAAGAATTCATGTAGTAGCAGCGTGGCACTTTCCATCGAAGCTCGCAATCAGGATTTAGCGTACATCATAACAAAAACATGCGGTGCTATACAAGCAATCAAAATTCTACAATAACAGGTGAAAATTATTTTCTGAACTAAGATTAGAGCAAAAACAATTCAAATAGTGTGGAACCGTGAGATTGAGCTCCATCTAGGAATGTACTGTAAAATGTTTAAGGGTTAACAGAAGAACTAAATGGAAAAGTTTGGAAGCTTCGGACTTTATGATCAACAGAGATGCAGTAGATGAAATTCGCAAAACTTTTCTTCAATAAAAATATCAATTTTTGCCAGTCCAATCGAAGATACCACCATCCTTGTCCATGTCCACTTGGAATTTTATGTTCGATTTACAATAACAAACTGTTATAACGCATGCTAATATATATCAGACCACTGAAAAATTACCAGAGAGGTGGTAACATATTGTATGTTAAACACTGGCTGGTTCTCTCTCTCTCTCTCTCTGCCCAAGCAGATGACACTCAACAGAACACTTGGAAGGATCTAATTACATCCAGTGTTGAAACTCAACGTGCTCCAAAAATATAAAAATAAAAATATTACCTGAACAACTTCTGTTCCACCATCTTGAATTCGTTTTGTCAGGTATTCAGTTTCTTCAGGGGTGAAGGAGGAAGGGGGCTTAGCCTGCAAATAGTGCATCAAGTCATTGCATTAAAAGCATTCACTTCATAATGTGCCAGATTTTTAACATCTAAATTGGTGTTGACATTTTCTCATAACAATCTACACTACCTGCGACAGAAGGGGCAAAATTGTAACTCCAGCATGGCCTCCAACGACTGGAACATCAACTTCCCTAGGATCAAGTCCCAGAACTTCTGCCTGCAAAGAAATCAGGGAGCAGAATGTAGAAAGCTCATAAAAGTAAAAAAAACAAACAAACATAAAAGCTCCATTTGGTGTTCCAGTAAGAAATATTCTACTTGGTCTGGCAGATTTTAGCTACCTTAAATGTCAGAGCGTAAGCAATTTACAAGGGCAGAAAATTATTAGCTAGTCCAATTCGCTGATTACATACCACGAAAGTGTTTGCTCTCACAACATCAAGCATTGTAACTCCTAGAAGTCGCTTTGGATCATAAGTTCCAGCTTTCTTGAAAACCTCTGCTGCAATTGGAACTGTAGAATTAACTGGATTGCTGATCAAGTTGACAATCGCATTGGGGCAGCACTTTGCTACTCCCTCGCAGAGAGTTCTGACGATCCCAGCATTGATTTTGAAAAGATCATCTCTAGTCATTCCAGGCTTCCTTGGCACACCAGCAGGTATGATCACAAGGTCCATCCCTGTAAGAGCACTCTCAAGCTGTGGCTGCCCTAGGAAACCCCGAACCTAGAAAACCAAATAGTATAACATAGCTATCAAATGCTTTCAAGACTACATGATAAAGTTCGAAATCATGAATAAAACTTCTGTTACTTGGATGAATGATTCTTACCCATTGGATTACATTAGAAACAGTTAAAAAAATGCCAGTTATAAAAACATAAAACAAGTCATGATTGGCTCCAAACCAAGAACATTACAATTCCAAGATAAAAGGATTACATTCCATTACAATCGGACATGACCACATATATTTAAGATATTAAAAAGAAAAACATAGCTAATGATGGACTCATAAATTACCACAGCACCAGTGTCCATGTGACTAATATCAGCAGTGACCCCGGGAGCATTCACAACATCATAGAGGTGAAGAACTGAGACCAAAGGATTCATCTTCATTAGCATTGCAAGAGGTTGCCCAATCCCTCCAGCAGCACCCAAGATAGCCACTTTGAACCCAGGCGCTCCTCCTTTTGCTCTGCAATCAGTTCTCTTCAAAACACAGCTTTCCTCCATCTATTGAAACATTACCCACAGATCTTTTTCAAGAAAAAGTTCCAACTTTCTTGAAAATCACATAGAAGGGTATACACATATATTAAACGCAAAACAAGTCAAAAGATAAAGCAAAACGAAGACCTGGGAATTTGGAGGTTGGAGATGAGCTGATACCCTTGCAATCCTTTGGTTAGCCACCGACTCCATAGCTAGGTGTTCTGCAAAACTGGCAGGTGAGAAAATTGTTTTGGTGTCGCTGTACTTGCACAACTACATGAAGCAAAGAAGGGGTGGGGTGGATTTATTACTCAAGAAAATATTTTTTGGAGATAAATGGCAAATATATTTTTTGTGGAAACAAGTTTTTGAGCCCTTATCTCATCTGAATCTCTCAAAATGTACGTGGCTATAATTTTCTTCGCAAATTATGTTCTTTTTTTCCCCTCAAAAATTTGTTTGGTTTCTCCTGAATTTTGATAGAGCAATAATGATCTCATGTCATTCCAAGAGCTCGCATTTAGTTAATGTTATATATTAAAAACAAAATATATTAGAAAATTTAAAGAATTTAATATAATCAATCAATAATATAATATTTTTATAATTTCTAGAAAGTTTTTTTTGTCTAAAAAAAAAAAAATTCTAGATACCAGATTAAGTTTTTATAGTTATTTTTATTGATCAATTTTTTTAATAATAAATAAACACATGCAAATTTAAAAATTATTTTATAAAACAAATGGATGATATATCTTAACACTACTCTCAACAGCCACAAAACTATAGAATATGCCGGGAATCTGAACAAAATTTAAGTGATTTTATCATGTTAAAGTATTTCTTTCCTCAATTTTTATAATTATTAACCAGATTATAAAATCATAATAATAATTATAGTTTTTAAACCTGATTTGGTGGTCGACTCGAATCAAGAACCGGGTCACTGAATTGTCTCATACTAACCCTTTTTTTTTATATAAAATAAAATAACATTTTTTTTATTAAAAAAATT
>Ga0307510_10008503_pt1 | contig 12234 bp, 6 predicted proteins | sample 12_EM_MG_FD_207224 | JGI IMG/M metagenome (GOLD analysis project Ga0307510, IMG submission 207224) | Populus trichocarpa ectomycorrhiza microbial communities from riparian zone in the Pacific Northwest, United States - 12_EM | ecosystem: Host-associated > Plants > Roots > Unclassified | place...
CGAGGAAGTCTAGAGAGAGGTATAAAGGGTATCACAAACAAACACCCAGCTATACTCAAATAAGAAACTTGCAAGTGATTTACTTGTGGTGACTCCAAGGTAGTATTATCACTATAACAAGGAAGGGAAAACATCTCACAGCATCCTACAGTATCAGTATACACAAACTGGCAGCCAACCTATAATATCATAAAATTGATACCTTAATTAATATCTCTAGATGCTCAGGATCTGGTATCGTTTTACTAGTACTGGAAAATCAATGAAAGCGGTCAAGCTAATAGTCTATAGGAACTAGTAGCGCTTCTCAAACGTTGAGGACATCCGATCTGTGATTGAGTTGTACTATGTATTCGATATTGAGATTTGAGAAAGGAAGCAGATCTGTGAATTAGTTATATTTGAACAAAAGCCAGGATAAAATAACAAAGTGCCTTAAGGCTAGGATGAGAGGGCTGTAAGTTCAGAGATTGGCAAACTGATTGTTTTCCTTTCAGTTGACCTGTAGTGCTGGTAGAGGAAGGAGAGTACCCCATTCAGCAGTATATCACTTTATTGATATATATCATATCATTGAAATCGACATATACTGTTCTGATCAATCTAGTTCATTAAAGCGCATTAAGAACAGTACACTATGTGTATAACAGACTTAAATTGTGCAGTCAGTGGTGATTTTTTTCCACTTGATGATGTTATTATTTAGGCAAAAGTTCCTTGTTCTTTTTGGTGTTTTTGTGGTTTTGGTTGCCTATTTGTAACTTATAATGAATCACTTCACTATAATAGTGCAAAATATCTCCCTGAGTTGCTATTCCAAAATGCATTTAGCCATTATTATCCAGCTTGTGAGAGTCAATCTCATGCTATACAAGTAAAACTTATCTCACTGGCAGCCCCTCAGCCCTAACTATATCCCAGTACCTTTATCCCGCCTCTAAGATCTCACACCTTCAATATATCATATTCTACTCCACGTTTACCTGTCTGTGTAGTATATGACATGTACTCCATATCAGAGCCACAGTGTAGTAGTATGGATCAGTAGGATATTTTGAACAGGATTGAATAAAAGTGCTACGGACAGAAGGGCAGCACTGGCCTACAACCTTTACTGTCTCTGATATAGTACCCTGATTTACTATCAGTATAGTTTTGGTCATCTGCTGTTAAGTATTCCTTTGCTCTCTATAAACAATATAGTTCAGCTAGCCTTTTTCTATTAAAAGGTTTAGATAATTTAGCAACTTATTGAGTAACTTACTAAGTACTTACTACAGATCTTTCCATGAATGCATTTTACATTACCATCATCTGTGTCCTTTGCACAACTTGTTTAGCCCTTCGTGTACACTTTACACTCCATCTTGTTTAATATAAGCATTGCATCCTAATTAGTATATATTTAATAAATAGTATACTAGTAGTATGACAGTTGATAGTATACCTTGCAGACAATATAGATTGGACAACTTGAACAGGTATAGAAGTGTCAGCTGTAGAAGAGTTGTAACTTTATTTGAAGCATAAAAGTATTATTAGTAAGCATTTTCAAGGCTCAATAAAGGGAATAGGGAGTGCAACTGGTAGTAGTTAGAGTGTAGATAATATGAGGAAAACAACAATAGTATATGGGGAAAGGAGTAGGGTCAAAGGAATATTATAAGAGAGGGAAGGAAGTATGTTGGATTAAAAAAATATTATTGTAAAAGGGGGTGGGAATGTAAACAAAATGAGTGAGGGGGGGAGCAGGAGGCCTGGGTGGAAACTTAGATGAGATGAAGAGATGAGCTATATGAGAATATGAGGTGGGGCAATGAGGTAGAAGGGTATACAAAAAACTGAGAGATGAGATAAGAGAGTCAGAAAGGATATGAGATAGTGTGAGAAGTGGGTTGTATAAGAGAGGGCCCCGGGGAAGAGGTGTGAGAGGTATAATATTTGTGAGTGGAGTTGACAGGTGTGTGAGAGGGTTAGGTATCTGAAAGGAGTAACAGAACAGCATTCAGGGAGGAGACGTGTGTGCCGCTGCTGTGTACCATTACCGGAACATGTACACATATTAGATTAGGGCGACCAGAATGAACTATCTACCAGACATTTTGCCCTCCCTCCCGCCCTCCCTCCCTGGCCCCAATGATCTTTCCTGCTTGTCACAATCGTTATCCAGTCACATGTAGGCAATTGTTGAGATCTTGTCTGATTATACTTTGCTTTAGTTTAGCTGTGAGTTTGCCATAGGTTGAGTGATTCAACCGACTTGGTGATGATATTTACCTTTCCTTTGTTTATAGTTGTTGAGATTCAGGTTTTGTTTATGCCATATCTAGCGCTGCCTGCAAGTTCTTGTACCTTAACAACTAATACATGATATATAAAAATTAAAAAAAAGCCTACTGTAGGAAACTTGCTCACTCTCAGTAGCCAGTGTTTCAGTTAGTGTTAGAAACTATAGTCACGAGGGTGCTCTCATCTTCTCTGTTGCTGTGGTTACAAGTGATACCTCATGACCACTTGTGTCACCCCCTGTCCCCTCTCAAAATCTACACCGCTCTTTTCTCTTCCTTCTCTCTTCCTTCTCTTCCTTCCTTTCTCTCTTAATCTTCAACTGATTGTTTAACAAGTTGTTCGCCCACTCTGGAAACAGCTATTTCTTTTTGAACTCGTGAAACTGCTGATTTCCATTCGTTCACTGCTGATACCTCTGACTGGTTAGTTTGGTCACGATCAGTGGTCTAGATTAATATGATCATAAGCCTAGCTTGTATTTACTGAGAGGGCTACTTACGAGCTAAAAGTGTATGAATCTCGGGACAGACAATGAGATTCCTTCCATGTTAGATCTGCTTAAACCGCCCTGAGCGATACATTCATGGCAGATCACTCGATAATCCCCGGCTGCCGGAACAGATAGAGCAGAGGAACCAGATGTAATAACCCACCACTTGTATTTCGAGGGTAGAGAAAAGGTCTTGCGAAGTCTTGGCCGCCAACTATATAGGAATTCTGTAAGCCACATTCGCCAGATTCTGCTACAACCTGAGTACTGGGGGGTACTCTAGTACAATAAACGGTTTTAAAGACGATATCTATCGTGTTACCCAACCAAGTATATTACTCGTTAAGTGCGATGAATTCGCTTGCCAAGAAAGTACGTTTTACATCCATCTTCAGAGGTGGGCTTGCCTTACGTGGTAGAACGCGTAATTGTCACCCAATTTTATGGAGTTGAAAAATGGAGTGCCAGGTGGGCGGGACAGGGGATAGAAGCAGTCCCACTCTCACTTGTGTCAAACAACCAAGCTTGCAAGATCACACCCTAGCTTCCCCCTGAGCTCCGCAAAACTTATCTCATCACCCCTACTACATCAATTCTAAGAGGTATTTAGCAACATACGCCCCTGAGGATTCTAGGATCCTTGCCTACAAGCTCTCAAATAACTCCAAAGTTTACGTTTACGACAAGCACCAGTTCCAACGATCTAAACCGCTCTCTCCCACGCAATGTCACTTTTCATGACGCTACCAAGCCTGACGTGACTCTTGGAGGGTTTGTCCAGAATGGGCCTATAAGCGAGGCAAACTTTCATGACATCCTCGGAATTTTACTTGTCATTGAGGACCCTGTACGTGTTCAAGAGAGGGTGTGAGCCATATCGTATCCAGAACTGGCATGCCTCTTCAAACAGGAGTATACGATATTTATTGCGATTGTATGGTGCCGGACAACCAAAATCTGCCCTCCGGCCAAGTGCCCCAGAAAGCGAGTGATATTCTATGATGCCGCCCGTGAGCTTGGCACACTTGTATCGAGAAGTGTTTAGGCATAATTGTCATCCAGGGTGGCTGAAAGATTCTCTGAACTAGGAAACAAAAGACAAGTAAGGTGATCTATACAGCAAAAACTGAGCACTAACAGGATTGAATGTGTAACGGAAGAAAAGTTGTGAGTAGAGATTCAGATCTAAATACATCATGATGCTAGAAAACCGAATAAAGTAATGAAAAAGAACTTGAAAGAGAGAGTAAATTTGAAAATATATCGGCATGCAATTTTAGAAATCATCCTCCAAGTGACGAACACGGCGGTGTGAAAGATATTCACGGTATTCTACTGTACCATATTGAAAGCCCCGCCTGTATGCCTCCATAATCCTCTGCGTTCGTGCAAAAAAGAGTGAGATCGTTGTTGACTTGACAGAAGACAATGCCTGTGGAATAATCTAAAAATGATATAGGTTAGAGGGAATTGTATATGATTTAGGATACTATTAGGTTAGCAGATAGATTAAAAAGAACTTACAGTCTTTAATCCTTCATAGTTATATTCACAATTATCTCTGGTATATCTTTTAACCTGCCCCCAATAATATTCTATCCAATTTAACTCGCAGTGAAATTTTGGATAAAATAATACTGCATGCCCAGTCGCCTCAATCATTTCCTGCAGCTTTCCTTTCTGATGTAAAAAGTCATACTGCAAGGATAGGATTTTCCGTCCACAACAGCCTACAGAATCAGCATTGATATGCAAGTTAGTACTAGATTTTGGATTTAAGAAAAAAGGAGGATATGCTAGGGGCAAAAATACGTTCAGATTTTCTAAGGGTAAAATATAGGAAGTAATCGGAACGTATTTTTACCCACTTGTGAGATATGAGTTCATACCTGACTCCAAGCAGGAGGGCGGTAGTATTTCGCATGCTGGACATTTCCGTCCAACAAAGGGTCGACATTCCTCACAATATACCTTTTTAGTACACTGTAGACAGGCACGCCGGGCTGTACATAAATCACATAGCTGGCGTGGTGAACAAAAGTGATTTCCCCGGCAGTCTTTTTTCCTTCCTCTTTGTGGTTTATGGGGAAGACAATAGCTTCCCTTAACACAGATCTTGCATTTTCTCCGCACTTGACACTCCTCACATTGGATTTTAGGACATTCCAATCGTAGGCCCATAGTCCATAGCTCCCGCTCACGTAGAATAGTCTCAATACCCTTTGGTACCCCATTATCATCTACCATTTCCTGGATAATGCGAATTCCATCTTTAAGAAAGAACCCGTTCCGCATTGCTGGTTGGTCCCCACCTCCACTCAGATTCATATTTTGGACTCGTAGTGCGTCCTCTGCAAATGAGCTGTGACTAGAGGCATTGTCGAATAAGAAGAGAGCTTTATAGCCAGGATAAACCGCTTCAAACATCTTGACTGCAGTATCAAGTGTGTGACTGATGATATCATCTGTAGACCAATAACCAGCATGATTTTGAGAGCCAAATTCGAAGGTTTTGGATGCATGGAGGGGAATCTGCAATGACCGACGCTGCTCAATTGTAAGACTTTCTGCAGTGAGGCGACCACATGGTAATAAGAAATCGGAGATCATAATCCCTCTTCCGCGGCCTTTAGGACGCAGATATGTACTTTCAGGAGCTTTCCAAACTCTTGATCTTGCTTCATTACTGTTGAGAGTACTCTCATCATGGGTGACTAGGATAACTGGTGGATGCAATCCTCCAACCTCACATCCCCGTGGATATACCTTGGGCGTAATCCTACCAAATTCATCAAATTCAACCAAATATGGCTGTAGTCCTTCCAGTTGCTCCAAAAACCGTACCCTTTCCTCAATCACATCAGGCCTTTCATGGCCATTAATATATACGCCTTTCCGGACATCAGTCCACTGAAATCCAAGACGTGCTAACCATCTCCGCGCAGTTCGAGCTCGTATCCCTTTTCTTTTCCGATAATGTGTATCCTCAACTCCATCTTGAATTCCAACCCGCTCTATTGCGTCCAATACCACACCTTCTACCTCTCCAACGTCTTCAATCAGGGCCATTCCTGGGACAAAGGCGGAATTAGATTGTGGGACAGTATGCCGTTCAGGTTGGGGCTTCAGAAAATTGGCTACCGCCTTTGCTAATCCTCGTGCTGTAACTTCTGTATTTATAATTTGTATTTTAGCCCTTATGTGCACTTTTTGTACAATATTATAGAATCAACAATGCGGATAGGAATGAATATGTATACTTACTTTCCCCAGTCCGCATGATATATTCTCTTGCGGCTAACAATACCCCTTCATCTTCAAACCATGTTACAATCCGGCCATCCCCTCCCCCCTGTTGGCCCCGAGGGATTTCCCTCCCTTCTATCCATTGCAACTCCCACTGGATCATCATACGTGCAGTATGCATACCACGCCCATGGCTATTTGCTATGCCTAAGGCCACCCTTCGCCGCCTGAGCCCAAAGTTTTCCTTTCTCCTCTGGGCTCGGAGAAATTGCAAAACCATCTTATGCCGTTGTCGAAATGCTCCTGTAAGTCCCTCATCTCCATACTTCTCTTTGATTTTCTTCTTATGACTTAAGAGGTATAGCATATCCACCAAAGCAGCCTCTCTTTCTTCAGAATTTGGCCTCCGGGTGGGGGGACTGCACCCGCGTGGAACCTCTTCTAATAAAGGTATTCGGCTTTGTCCTTCAAAAAAGCTCTCCCCCCGGACCTCTTGCATTATCGTTTCTTGGGGATTTTTACACACACCTAACATCTTTCCTCTCTCCCATAGTGCCCGAATATCGTAACATTTGGATGCCTCAGCTTTCAGAGCTTCCGCTTCGTGTCGCTTTCGTCGGTCGGTCCGAGCAGATCCTACTCCCCAGGTATTCTTGAGACTTTCTCCAGCCCCCTCATGATATTTGAGGTTAGTTATTACTTGCCCCCTCCCCGTATTTCCTTGATCTTCTACTTCATCTTCCTCTTCTTCTCCGCTTTGATTTGCACTAGTTGTTTGTCTAGTCCCTTCTTCATTTTCACCACACCATCCCTCTTCTCTGGTAGCCTCACTCCACTCTAGTTCCGCTTCCTCTTCAAACTCCGAATCACTATCATCGCTACTGGGAGGTTCAGTTTCCAGCTCACTATCACTGTAATTGGTATAAGAATTTTCTTGGTTGGCCCCCCTCTGTATTCATCTTATTAGCTATTGTGAACTATTTTTATAATGTTTAATAGCCATCTAAGGTGATTGGAATTTATTTCCTGACAAGCGACTTACCTCCTGTGGTCCATTTTTCTTCCTCTTAATTTCTCTTGCTTTTCCTAAAGCAAGATTTACCTGATGCTTTCGCTTCTCTGTTACCATACCTGTGTCGTTCGTGATTGCAATTGTTGATATTGTTTCGACTCTCCTGTATCCATGTTGATTGTCCTTTTCTCCATTTTTTCTTCTTCTCTCTTCACCTCACTTTTCTGCTTCTGACAATCTAACTCTACTTAGCATAGTCTCATTCATAGGATATCACTCGTGCCAAGATGCACTAAATTCCTTGGTATCTTGGCTTATTTTCTCCCTGGCCAACTCCTGCGGCTCTATACAAAACCACTCTGCTCCCAAAGTCCGGATTACATTCACCACTTGGTTTCCCTGAATTTCCTCTGGTAAATATGTTTAACTGATGCTAATCTATCTAGCTACCAGACAAATTTCCTCTGTCATTTAAAATGGTTGCGTTGTTGATTCTTTTATTGGTGGATGTTTTGTGATCGTTGTGGGCAGATTTTGGTTGTCCGGCACCATACAAGAACCCGTGTGGAGCGCTAGATATGACGTAAACAAAACTATAAAACAATCCAATGGCCCACTTCACCTCATCATGGGACAAAGAAATACCCCCCACATGTAGGCAAGCAATCAAACATGAAGACCAAAACTGTACTCCCAAGACCCTATGGTATGGGCCTAACCGCATACCAGCCACCAGCCTAAACTAATAGGGAGGAAAGCATAGGAAAGCCAAACACGAAGAAAACCAACATAAAGATGTACAGGAGCAAAGAAACCCTTCAGCAAGCTCCCCTGAACAAAAGAAAAGAATCTCCCGGCCCAGGGCCGACAGAGCGGAAGGATATGACTAGTGTTGCCTGTTGCCTATACCCCGAACCTAGCGGCTTAGGGTCAAGACGTGTCACAGGTGGGGGTGCCCGGAAATCGGTGCGCGTCGGACTTTAGGAACATCCAAGGAGATAGTGCAATAACATGAAATACCATAACCAACACGAGTTGTGACCGTAGAGCAAACCACCCAGCGGGTGAAGAAGGCAAGGAGCCACCCGGCGAGGAGAGCCACTCAGCAGAGGGGATGCCAGCCACAAAGGATAGACCAAGGGCCAACAGGACGATATTACCGCCTCTCTCACGTGGTCCCTGGTTACAGGAGAGAGAGCGTCACTACCGGAAAGGATCCCGGATGAGGGGTAGACCCAAGGAGGACGGAGAGCAGGGGAGGGGGGGCAGTAATGTGCCAGCTAGGTGTAGCAGTACGGTGCAAGCCGATCTAATGCATGGGAAGTGGGAGAGGGAAGGCTCGCCGGGCACCAAGAAGTACGAACACGGAGGACCGAGACAAGGTCACAATTTTTCGAACACCGACCGTACAGACCAAGCATCTCAGGAGAGAGTGCAATACCAGAGAGCAGGGCCACCAGGGCTACTACTTCACCGATGACGCGAAGCTGCGACTGTGTGTTGACGATAGAGGAAGGCTTGCCGGCCGTGCAAGTCGGTAAGCGAGACGCGTCGCGAAGTGCATGGTAAGGGGGAGAAACACCAACGCAAGCGAACAAATGAAGACAGAATCAAGAACCCCGTGGGAGGGGAGGCCAGAGACCCCAGAGAGAGGAGAGAGAAGACGGGTGCGTGGCACTCCTAGGCACAAGCCATCGGGTGAGCTCAGAGGCGGAGTACACTCTCACAATGATTTCCCATGGTGTTGAGATTTCAATCGCTGGAGGTGGAGCGGACGAGAAAGATGAAGGAAATAAGGGGCAGAGCCCTCTTATATAGAAGGAAATCCTAGCACAGCCTTTGCCTTCCGACTCATACCCCAGTATGAGTTGCATATCCGCATAACCAAGGAAACAATACAATTTGTTGTAAACCTTACAAAGGAAATCCCTCATAGCAACCGTGTAACAAAAGAAAGAACACCAAACTTATCCCAACACGTATCTCATCAGGGAACCGTAAGAGCAGTGCCCTCCCTAGGGCCAAAGTCCACTGAGCCCTATTCCGGATCCTCCGGTAAGGGTCCAGGCTTAAGTGGGTACCGTTTGTCGAACTCGTCCACTGTTCTTAGTTTGTTAATCGATTCAGCTGGCTCCCATGTCGTTTCGTCGTAGCCTTTCCATTTCACCACATATCGCAGTCGGTTCCTGACGAATTTGGAATCCAAAACCTCCTGAACCTGCCCCTCTTCTTCTCCTTCGACTTCCACTGGTGGAGGTGGTGGGATTATCTGTCCTTCGGGTGGCTCGTTGGCTGCCAGGTCCAACCGTCACACATGGAAGACGTTATGTATCTTCATGGTGTTTGGCAATTCCAGACGGTAAGCGTCTGTTCCGACCCTGGCTCTGACCTCGTAGGCTCCATGACCTTTGTTGTTCAACCTCCGTGAAGGTCGTCGTGTCCTAATGTTTTTGGCGTTCAGCCACACTTTATCACTGATTTGGATGGAGGGAGCTGGGATTCTATGTCGGTCAGCGTTTTCCTGTTGCCTTTCTTGAGCATAACCCATTCCAGTTCTAAGATGTGCATGAAGTTCTGTCATAGTGACAAGGAAAGATCGTGCCTCTTGGTCGTCAGTCGGGAGGGTTTGTTCATCGAGAAAGTCGATACGAGGATCATAGCTGTAGTTGGCAAAGAAGGGAGAGGTGCCGGTAGTCTCGGATGCATGATCGTTTCCCATAAACTCAGCCATCGGTAACCATTGACACCAGTCGTCCTGTTGGTAGTTCCCATATGAGCGTAGGTACTGTTCCATAATACAGTTAACTCGTTCTGTTTGACCGTCAGTTTCAGGATGGAATGCAGTAGATAGACGCCGGTCAATCTTTAGTCTGCGACAGACGGTTCCCCAGAACTCAGCAGCAAACTGAGGTCCTCCATTGGATATAATCGTCAACGGTAGCTCATGGTGTTTCCAGATGTTATCCAGGAATAGGTCCGCCAGAGAGGGTGCATCAATTGTAGTACGACAAGGGACACGATGACGCATCTTGGTTAGCCGGTCTACCACTACCCAAATCGCATCATTACCGTTACTCCAAGGCAGGCCGGTTACAAAGTCCATTGATATATCTTGCCATGGTCGATATGAAATAGAGAGGGGCCGAAGGATGCCAAACGGAGCATGACGAGTTGTTTGACTTCCTTGACAGATATGACAATTGGCCACGTATCGTGCTATCTCTTTTCGCATACTTGGCTAATGGTATCTTCGCGTGATTAGCTCATGTGTTTTGGATCTGCCGGGGTGACCAGCAGCAGGGACGTCGTGATTTTCCCGAATGATAGCCAGTTTCAAAGGTTTGTGAGCGGGAACATAAAGACGGTCTCGATACCGCAGTTGATTACCATCCTTGGTACATTCGGCTAGGGATATCAGGTGGCTATGTCGTGCCCCTTGTTCCAGCATCGTGAGTATCTGGTTTGGAAGGGGGTCAGCTTGATAGGCTTCCGTCCACAGTTCATTCAAAGGGGACGCTCCAAAGTAAAGCGGGATATCCGCCAACAAACTCAGAGACTGGGACTTGAGAACCTCTTGTGTTCTATGCGTCTTGTCCTCCAATAGCTCTTCCTCTGTTTGTCCCGCCATCTTGTCAATGCAGCCGCCTTTCCATGTGCTTTACCAGGCACAAATTCAATCGTATAGTTGAATTGTGATAGGAATTCCGACCATCATGCTTGTCATTGATTGAGTAACCTTTTCGTGGTAAAGTATCGCAGGCGATGATGATCTCACCGTACGGTAACAGGTCATCCAACTAGATAAGCCCTCCATTCTTCAAAAGCCCGTACCACCGCCATCAACTCTTTGTCGTAAATGTCATAGTTGCATTCGGCTGGTGTGTGTTTCTTTGAGAAGAAGGCGATGGGATGTAAAAGCCCGTCAGATCCAGGTTGGGATAGTATACGGGCAGAGGCGATGTCAGAAGCATCGGTTTCCCCTACTATCTTCTTATCAAAATCAAAGTGGTTCAGGATGGGGGCCGTTGTAAAGGCTTCCTTCAATCTTTCGAATGCGGCTTGACAATGATCCGACCATACAAATGGTGTACCCTTTTTGGTTAGCTGGGTTAGTGGCCTGGCCAGATGAGAATAGTCTTGGATAAAGCGCCTGTAGAAGTTTCCAAATCCTAAGAAGGAGCGGACATGGCGTAATTTCTTAGGAATGGGCCACTCAATGATCGTGGTGATCTTTGCGGGATCCATTCGTAGGCCTTCCGTCGTGATGATGAAATCAAGATATTCGACATTGTTGGTGTGGAATTCGCATTTCTGAGGTTTTACCTGGAGTCCAGCTTTCTTTAAAGCTTCCAGGATTTGTTTGACGTGTTCGATATATTGTTCCTCGTTCTCAGAGTATATCAATATATCGTCAAGGTATGCGGTACAAAACCTATCCAGAAATGGGCGTAGCGCGTCATTAATGTATGCTTGAAAGGTAGGGGGGGCATGGGTAAGCCCAAAGGGCATGACGAGGGATTCAAATAGCACGTATCGTGTACGAAAAGCTGTTTTCCACTGTTCACCTGCTCTCATGCGGATTAAGTTGTAGGCTCCGCAAATATCCAGTTTAGTGAATATCTTTGCTCGTGAAAGTTGCATAAAGGTTTCTTTGACCAGGGGCAAAGGGTAACGGTTTTTGATTGTTCCCTCGTTAAGTCCTCTATAGTCAACACATAAGCGTAGAGAACCTTCCTTTTTCTTAACAAACAAAATCGGAGAAGCAGCAGGGGAGGATGATTCGCGGATGAACTTCTTATCCAGGTTTTCGTCTAGCCATTCGTATAAGGCTGATAACTCAGGGGGGCTAAGACCGTATATTGGTCCGAAAGGAGGGACAAATCCTGGGCGTAGTAGTATCTCGTGGTCAAACCTTCCATGGAGTGGTAGTTGATCTTCTGATTTCTCGAGGAATAATGGAAGGAATTAGTGGTAATGTTGGGGAAATATCTGAAGTACTTCGTTCTTGTCGAGGACCTTATGTCCGACAGCACATTGTGCAGCATAAGCCCGTAGAAAATGTGGTAACTCTTCCTCAATTCCGTAGGCCATTGTAACATCGTTAACGCAGTTCTTCAAACAATATTCAGATTCAAAAGTAAGGGAGTTAGAAGCGAAGTCAATCTTGACATCGTGGTGTTTTAACCAGGTTATACCG
>Ga0307510_10008504_pt1 | contig 12233 bp, 10 predicted proteins | sample 12_EM_MG_FD_207224 | JGI IMG/M metagenome (GOLD analysis project Ga0307510, IMG submission 207224) | Populus trichocarpa ectomycorrhiza microbial communities from riparian zone in the Pacific Northwest, United States - 12_EM | ecosystem: Host-associated > Plants > Roots > Unclassified | place...
CTTTCCACTCACATCTATCTCGATAACCCCAATCTAGAAGGATGATCACCGTGATATTGTACACGTGTGATAACAATTGTCAACATCGCTTCAACAATTAGATCTGAGTCAATCTGACAATAGCGTTGCAAAACGAGAGAGTTTCGATATGTGTGTGACCCTTTCAATTTTGAAACTTCTTATGAATTAAACCTTTGGTGATATCCCCCATGTAAATACCATCTACAAACTGGTCCTTGAACACAATGCAATTGAACATAAGTTTTAGTTGAATGATGAACCTTGTACTGCAATAAATTTTTTATATGCCATTGCTTTACCGTATTAATACATTCAGACTTGTCTCTAATTTTTTTCCCAACCTTCAATTCATTAACTAATAAGCCCAAATACCAATGATTATTAGCCCAGTCATTACATCCGTATTAATCATCCATACTCGTAACCTCAAATTTATGAATAGGAGAAGCCATGTATTGATTGACAGGCTCAGCTAACTCAGCATCCCTATCTTTCCCATCGTCTCCATCTTCCTCCTCAACCTCAACTTTATCAATGTGACGGTCATCTTTGTCATCACTTGGTTCAGATTTTCCATAGCAATATGAAGTAAATGTCATACCCAACTAAGGTTTCGTATTAACAACTTCCTACACCAATATTTGTTTACTTGTATTACCACCTAACCTAAATGGACTAGCTGCTTATGATGCCCGTGTGGTTCTCTAAGGGTAATTTGGAACCCGAGTCAACTCCATACTAAAAGAGTTTCATCGTCTAGATCTACTATTTAAGTATAACTCCAACATATTAATCCCTACAAATCCAAACATTGAATTCACACTTTCATCACTAAATATTGGTACATCGATATAACGAGCTTGATTGGCCCAAGTTTGCAACATCCTCCAAGTAATTTCAACTTTTATTTCAAACATATTCCAACCAGATCAATCACAAAACATTCTAGATAAATTGTTAAGGGACATGTCTAATGTAGCAATTAGGAATTCATGGCTTCTTCCATTATAAGTGATATCATTTTTAGTATTGACAATGATACCATCATAGAAGCATAATATTCTTAAATTACAAGATATTTTGTCAAACAACATAACAAAATACAATTTTAATTTATTAATATATTGGGGTTAATCAAAGTGCATAATTAATCAACAAAGTTATGACGATAATATAATCAAATAAAACCTAAATTCATCAAATTAATCGGTAAACACCTACATTCATCAAATTTTGCTATCATAACAAAATTATCAATCAAATTCATGTATTTTATAGCTAATTTTATTATTTTATATGTAATTCGGTATAATCCATAATTTAACCTAAATCAACACTAACTCTTCCAAAATAATTTTATTGATTCACAATGAACAACAACCCAAAATCATTGATTATTTTACCAAATAACATAATTATCAACTCAAATTATATCTAATTAACCTAATCTTTAATTCAAAACCTTAACATTCTATAAAATCAAATTAGCACATATTAACATAAACTACATTAAATTGATAGAGGAAAAATGTTCGATATACCTCTAAATATAGAATGTGAGTGGTGATGGTGACTAGTGATAGATGTTTTGGCTAGAAAATTGATGAGCCGAGCTAGAGAGTGAGAGAGATGGCTTACAATCTGGAAGTACACACAGAGAAAGAGATGGGTGATGTAGTGCTGTTGTGGGTGTTTTTGGCGGTAGGGAGAGAGAGAGAGAGAGGAAGGTCGTTTAATTTTGTGAGAGGGGAAGGATGGTAGTTGTAGGGGGAGAGAGAAATAGAGGAGGAAATAAGGAGAAAAAATAGAAGAAAGAGTCTCAGAGTTTAAATCTCAGGTGAAGTCATAGATGTCATTTGCGATTCGCGTGTCGCAGATGAAAAATATAAAATAAGAGTTGTAAATGACAACTATGACATGAGAGTTGTAATTGTCATCCGCGACTCGTAAAACTGTGTTATATCTCCAAATATTTTCTACATTGTGTTATTTTATCAAATTTTTTTACTATGCTAAAAAAAAAACAAAAACTCAAAGAAATTATCGTAGTCTAGTCATCATCAATAGATGTTTGAGAGTGTGGTAAAAATTGCTTTTCAAAGTGCTTTTTACTTAAAAATACATTATAATAATTTTTTATTATTTTTTTAAACTCATTTTTGATATTAGTACATCAAAATAATTCAAAAACACTAAAAAAAAATTTAATTTTTTTTTTAAAAATAGGCTAAAACTTAATTCCAAACACATTAAAATAGTTTAGTTTTTACTTATTGCCAGTTTGCAGCAAAACCAAACTGGTTTACGTTTATCCGCTGCTGGCAAATATTTGTTCTCTTTTATTATTATTATTATTATTATTATTATTATTAAAGAATATTAGTGCAATCTGCAGTGTCCAAGTAATACACGGCGCTTGATAATCGTATTAGAATGGCGTTATGCCAAGTTTGACCTTTCAAGGCTGAAAATATTCAGTAAAGGACATGGATGAAAGTTTCCAACCAAACATGATGGTGTCACGTTGATTATTTAATTTGTTTTATAACCACCAGTGTTTCAATTTCATAACTTGCATTATTTAATTATTGCATAATTAACAACCTGAAATCCTGCTTAACGTATTATATGTTTTAATCATAGTTTTTAAACCCGGTCCAAGGCCCGGGTTCCGGGTTTTGACCAGATCATTAGGTCGTTCGGGTCAATTTTTTTTTTTAAATTTTAAAAAAGACGTCGTTTTAGTAAAAAAAAAAAGTCAACGGGTTGCAACCTGGTTTTTGACTGGGTCTTTCCGAGTCGCCGAGTCAGCCGGGTCACACCGGGTTTTTCTTCCCCTGTTTTTTATTCAACTCGGCCCAGTTCCAGCCCCGGTTCGGCCAGGTCTCGGGTCGACCCACCGGACCGGGCCGAGTTTTAAAACTATGGTTTTAATAGTCACACTTGACTACCTGCCTTTTCATATTTTCGAATTAATTTGTAAATTAATAAATTAACCAATAAAAATTTAGTTTTTTTTAAAAAAATATTTTGTGAAGAAAGTTACAGTAGCTCGCATCCTACATGTTTTAGTTTTTCTTATAATTATAATTATAATTATTATAAAACAAATCCAAGTTTTATCAAATATCTCGAGAAAAATTAGAAAATTTATTTTTCAATTATAATGTATAAAAAAATTCAACCCATTTCTCATTTGTGGGTTTTTCATTAGATTTTTTAGACCAATTTATTAATATGTGTCAGAAGGTTTTGTTTTGTTTTTTTTTCTTACCTGGGTATTCTTATATCAATTTTAAAGAATAAAACTAGTCTTGTTTGAGATTTGTGGTTGTTCCTTCCAACAAGTGTGTTTCATAGGAATCAAATTTGTGTTCTTATCCTTGTAAGGATATAACAATATCTTAATTGCTAGACCAACACTTCATTAATATAAGATTTTATTTGATAATTAATAATATATGTTTGATGAGATGGTGCGATAACTTGTGATGGGATGAAAAATGAAAATACAAATAGGAAATAAGAATATAATTTTAATAAATATCTCCCCTGAACATTTCAAGAAAGTATAATTATAATGTTTTTAAATTTATAAAATAATAAGATAGTGTTTAAGATGCAATAAGTATAAATAAATACTTATTAATTCATGCTTAAATATTTTCTTTTTTTCTATGATGTAAAAATAATTTTTTTATTGAAATTATACATAATTGTATATAAGTATCATAATTACAGAGCAATTATCTAAATTACAAAAGGGAAGAAATTTTTTATGATGTATTAATCGAATCTGTTTAATAGTTAGTGATCAGTAATTTGGTGCTAAGTAAATAATAATTATTTTTCCTATAAAGACAATAATGTAAGCTGCGATTATATAATAAATAGCATAATTATGAGATAGTTAATTAAATTATTAAATGATAAGATAAAATAAATAAGAATATTAATTTTCCTGATTGGATTGTGATATGCTTGTCAAAATCGTGATAACCCTATCTAGGTTATCATTGCATTCCAACGGGAACGCTATTTCAATTTCCCCCTTATCCATGAAAAGCCCTATCCCTGATTTAACTTGCAGAAACCCCTGACCTAGATCCGTCCCTACACGACATCTCCCCGTCCCAGGTGCGTTTTGACTAGTTCCTTCTCTCTAACTCATGCTCTGTTAGATTATATATATAGTATTTTATCGGCGCTCTCTGCTCCTACCTTCTCCCCCTACAGTTATTGCTTCTATATCTGTCTCTGTTTGATTCAAATATCACTTAATAGTTGAAGATGGTCCTAGGGTTTTAGGGCTGTCACAGGTTAAGTAAGATGAAGAGGAAAAGAGAAAGAAGATAGATCGAAAACGATAAGGAAATTTCGTAATTTTCTTTCACTGAGTCGTACAGAAACCATCTGTACATACACAAACTAAATACTTGGTTCTATACATTTGAGCCTATAAACTTAGAACGAACAGATGAAGTACCAGGTGACTGGTCTTGGTGATTTTGCAATCTGTCGTGGCAGTATGATTAGCCTGAATGTAACTAACAGATGGCACCTAATGGCCTCCTCCCTGAACAAAAACCCACTGAGTGGTTTGGAGTGGTGTGGGGTTTTGATTACAAGTCTAAGAGGAGTTGCATTTTGTTTTTACCATGTTAGTTGGATTATGAATACTAAGCCCTTGCTTGTGAGAATTAATGGAATGTGTTCCTTTTGCATATGAAGAATATGGCTAACATTACTATAGTTTGATAATAGTATGCAAATGGAGTGTGATTATGGCGGAGCAAGTGCAATTCTTGAATCAGTTCATGGTGTAAGTGTGATTATGGTGGAGCAAGTGCAACTCTTGAATCAGTTCATGGTGTATGGCATTGGAAGTTTGCAGACCTGTTTTAAGGACCACTTGACAGGGAAGAGGCCACCTCTTCAAAATGTCCCCCCCCCCCCTCATTACAAGAGCTATGTTATGGCCCTGCTTGCTTGCTTGCACTATTGATCGGGATTATTTTGGTAGCGTGTTCAAAGCTTTAAGCTAGAGTTTCCAATTCCAGCATTTGGGTCTTAGGACGATGCCCATGAAACATTCTGTGTAGTTTTTGTTGGCGCTTCTGCTGTCCTCGAAGTTTGGCCTGAAGTTTATAGACTTTTTACATTTTATGATCTAACTGTCCTCCTGTTTAAATCCTGGTGGGGAATTTTGGGCCTGAAATAAATCTTTGTAAAAGCAAAGGTGAAAGTTTGTTAAGGACAACCTCACATTCTAAGGACCTAAACTGACAGTAGATACACGATGGCAAGCTACATAATGAAGATGACAAGTAAGCAAAGAGGCCTTCAACTTGCTTTATTTGCTATCACATTTACCCCATTTCAAGTTCCCAACCTATGATCCTTGAGAACAAGGATCAAATGAAGCAAGGGGGCATTATAACCTATTTAACTATAGGAATTAATATACCAATCCTAGTGATGGGGTGGAAACATCTGGCGTAGAGCGTGTTCAAAGTTTCTATTCTCAAACTTTGGAATCAAGTCTTTAGTGCATTTATATACGGTTTCTCAATATAAAGAATCAGTGAATGAAAATTACAAAGTTTTGTTTTCCGTATATCCTCTCTGTTCTTTCACCCCTCCTGTTTTTCTCCCTTTTTCTTAAAACTTCTCTATAACAATTCCACAGCCCTAGGATTTGTTACATAAAAATGCAACAGTTACTATTATATTAATTTTTTTTCCTGTCCCCTCTCCCCCTCTACTTTAAGAAAAATTGGTATCATTAAGTGAACAGCAACAGCATTGTGCCATAACCATCTTCATGTTCGTGCATTATAATCAATAGCACTTGTTCATCAATTTGAGGGCATCGATTATCATTTCAATCACCTAAGAATCAAACATTGAGGATGTTTAGGTTGACATGGAAAACAGAATGGCTTTATTGTGTTGTGCTTGGTAGTATATTTAGAGGAATGTGACTGGAAATAAGAGACTGTCTCTGCACTAACTATTAATTAATAACTTTTTAATAAGCAGGGCAGTTTGGAATGCTGAAATGGGCATCCAAGCCAGAAATGGTAATGATCGTCTCCGGACAATTTGGACCCCTGAAATGGATCGCTATTTTATTGACCTTCTACTAGAGCAGGTCAGCAATGGAAACAAGTTTGATGATCATCTATTTAGCAAAAAAGCATGGAAGCATATGACCTACTTGTTCAATGCAAAATTCAAATTCCAATGTGAAAAGGATGTTTTGAAAAATCGGCACAAAACACTGAGGAATTTGTATAAGGCTGTCAAGAAGCTCCTTGAATATAAGGGCTTCAGCTGGGATGAGAATCGACAAATGGTGATGGCTGATAATAATGATTGGGATGAATATATTAAGGTGAAAAGCTTCTCACTTCTGCTAAATTGAAAAGAATTATTATATACTTGAAATCTCATGTGTTATAGTTGCAGATACATCCAGATGCACGTGCATTCAGAATAAAAACTATACCATATTATAGTGATTTGTGCTTAATATATGGAGATCCAACCGTTGAGAAAAAAGGTAAAGAATCTAACTTTGATGCTGTCTTTGACAGTAATATGTCTGCATCACAAGGACTCAAGGATTTAGTTTTAAAATCCGTCACTGTCTCTTGATGGTTGGTTACCAGGTGACAATGTGCCAGAGTCACTGCCTTTGCCACTACCTTCTGAGAATGAAGAAGTCACAACCACCCAGCCAAATATTGGTAGTGAGGGAGTTGCTGAAATTCTTCAAGAAATCACAATTGATGAAGATTACAGAATATGTGTTTCAGAAGTAGTGGATGACTCTGTGACAAAAGGGGTAGGGGATGATGTGCAAGAGGCTGCACCAAATATCACAGGAAGCATGGCAAGCAACCGCACTCGGACATATTGGCAACCACCAATGGACCGCTATTTCATTGACCTTATGCTTGAACAATGGCAGAAAGGAAATCAGATTGATGGTGTATTCCGGAAACAAGCATGGATGGACATGATTGCATCTTTCAATGCTAGGTTTGGCTTTAACTATGACGTGGATGTTTTGAAAAATCGCTTCAAAACTCTGAGAAGACAGCATAATGTTATAAAGAATCTCCTTGAATTAGATGGGTTTACTTGGGATGATGCTCGTCAAATGGTAACTGCTGATGATTATGTTTGGCAAGACTATATCAAGGTACGTGTCTATTTACTGTATCTGGAACCCATAACCAACTGATGCTTGTTAAATTGAATAGCAGCTGTATAAAAGCCTTTGATGCTCGTCAAATGGTAACTGCTGATGATTATGTATGGCATTGAAGCAAGAATATTATAAAAGCCTTTGATATGATAAAATGCAGACGCATACAGATGCACGGCAGTTCATGACCCGGCCTATCCCATATTATAAAGATTTGTGTACGATATGCAGTGATCAAGACAGTGATGAGAGAGACTGCTTCTCTGCTCAATATGCAGAGCTGCAAAATGATTTCAAGATTGCCAAGTCTTGTGGAATGCCACAGAGCTCTCAGTCGCCAGCTGCATCAAATTCCAGTGGAGATGAAGTTGGTGGTATCTCGGACCCTGCTCATACAGCTTCAAAATCCAGTGCACCTACACAGAAGAACAAACGTCGATTAGAAAACCAATCAAATTCTGCTCCCCCCAAAAAGCCCCGTGGTGATGAGGATGGCATGGCTAGTGCCCTTCGTGAGATGGCAACTGCAGTCTCATCTTTATCAGATAAAAGGAAGGATGAAAACTCAAACTCCAACTCTATAGAGAAAGTAATTGAAGCTATCCAATCATTGCCTGAAATGGACGAAGACCTTGTATTAGATGCCTGTGATTTATTAGAGGATGAATTGAAAGCGAAGACGTTTATGGCACTGGATGTTAAATTGCGAAAGAAATGGCTATTGAGGAAGCTTCGCCCAGAGTCGTAGGTGATCTTTGAAGTTTACACTTCATTCTTTAGCTGGCCATATTTGGATCAAGTTATTTTTTACTAGGCTGCGTAGGTTTACATGCTCGCCACGGCTAATGTAAATTTAGTGGATTTTTGAGAACTTTCCCCCTTGAAAATAGAACAGTTCGGAATGTAATGACGTAAATTCAGAGAACTAAAAAATATATCCATTTGATTCTGTGATAGATTGGGATATGAATGACAGTATCACATGAAGCGAACTTTTCTATTCTTAAACACAACTTGTTAGTGTCGTTTCCACTGACTCATTTTCTGGGGGAACAAAAAAAACCTGAGCATTATGAAGTTTGAAAGTGGAAGGTATAGTGGCCGCAGTTCACAGGAAAAAGGAGTCTCCACCCCTCACCAGTGGACTCGGCGAATGCAGCAAACCCGTTACTGGCTCAAGTCTTTCGGTGCTTGGAAGCTCTCCGTTACTGGCTCAAGTGTTACTTTTCAGTCTGTTCTTTTGAGTATGGTCCTTTTTCTCATATGGGTCAGAGTCCCAATCTTAAAGGTACTTCCTCCATCTTAAAGGTACGTGCTCCTTCACTGTACTTTTAGCTTCTTCCTAATATCCTCTTTCTATTATAAAGCACGAAGGATCGAGTATCTAGCCTGTTCAATAAAAACCAGTATTAAAGAAATGGACCACTGCGTGCTTTCTCACCTAACAGGAGAACATATACATCAAGTATCTTTATTGTTGATGAGGCCATCCAAGCGGGATGAGATAATTCAGGTCGATTTGTGAGCAAGTCATAAGCACCATAGAGCCATGCATTGAAGAGCCATAACCAGCAATTAAAACCCCATTATTAGTGGCAGAATCACCACCAGGATCCTCAACAAGATTTTCCCATACAGGCAAAGTGTACACAATAGGAATTTGATTGGGATTTGAGATTTTGCTAGAAGAATAACGCTAAATTTCCATTAAGCACAGGAGCTTTGAAATTCTGGCTCCGATATGGCCTCATGGATTACATACAATTGCGGGATACAATTCAGAGCTGCATCTAATCTAGCTCTATTAGACAAGGTATATTCAACATAGCATTCACAATTAAGACCTTTTTGTTTTAATCTCAAGTTGACAACCAACAACGCTAATATTGTGTTTCATTCATTGTCCATCATCAAATATAGTGGACAATAACAGTCCCTGTACGAACTCACTTCTCCTTGCCTTCTCCATGTGTTCCTCATCTGACAAAGGTGATAGGTGATCATTCCTGCAATAATAAAAATACTATCAGAGTTGGTACTGCAAGAAAACAATCAAGTAGCGGTATTAAAATGAAAACCTTCGCAGAATCATAATCATACTAGTATGAATCCCCACATTAAGACAATAAATCAAACCACAGGAACTTCAAGGTTCCAGTGAGCTTGGAATCAAATGTAGGGCTTTCTTGTTTACCATGATTGTCGCTTTGTCAATATTTCCTTCCCATCCTATTTAGGAAAATTTACCTCCCTAGAGTTCTTTTGTTGTTTCCACCCAGAAATTTCCAAGTGCTTACTATAATGACAGTGGTGCTATCCTATCTTATATAGCTCTCCCAATATTTCATAAAATGACATTGCATCCATCCTTCTTCTCATCATCGTTCACTAACAAATTATCAATAATTGGCACTTGTAACATTGAAATGCTTTGGGTCTCTTTTCCACACTTTGGCTTCGGAATATAAGCTAACCTTATATATTCTTTCAACCATCTGCCATCTATTATATTGTTTTTTTTTTTTTTCACTTACCCTGCCAAGAACTAGCCCTTTGAATTTTTTTTTTCCCAGCAAAACATATATATAGGAACAAACATTAGCACAAATGTGAATGATGTCATAAAGCATAACCAAACACCTAACCTTTCCAATAGTTTCACATCTGAGTTTTTCTCTTCTACGGTCACTTTACTTGATAAACTAGGCTGTGCACTCTCATTCTTCTCAGCAGGGGGTACATTGCAAAGGAATGAAAGCAATGGATCAGGTGCTAAATTGGAGGAAGAAACCACTGAGGATGATCCACTAAATAACGCTTGCCAATATCCATCCTCTAACTCCTTCTTCAGAAAAGTAGAATTCGAATGTGACTCACCTTTCTGAAGTTTCAGTTTTTGCAAACTGTAATCTCTAGTCAAGGATGCAGACATGGTCTCAAGTCTAAATAAAAGAACTAAAAACAATTCAACTGGCAGTAAAAGGACAAGATGCAGTAAGCAAAAGTAAATATCAAGTAAAAAGATAAAAAAAATTCCAAATAAAAAAAAAGGATATCTTGTAAATTGTTCGATGTTCTGTTGTTATGTGATCAACCATATCCACCCCCACCTTGGTGAAACAAACAGGGCATACCTGCAAACAAATATCAGTGATTGTAAGCAAATTGTACTTCCAAAATTATATATCAAGCTGGCTATGACATGTGCACAAAGATCCCATTATACTTATGATTAAAACATATTAAGTGAACCTCACACATGCTAGCAAGCTAGAAACAGATTCACTCAAGTCTCCCTGCCTTTCTCTTAACAAAACAGATAGGCATCAGTTTAGGTTTGTCAACAGATTCATCTAGATGAATTTCTCATTTCAGGTATAACTCAACATAATTAAGATAAAATAGCAATTCAATGAAACGTGATCCATTAGCTTTGACGCGGCGTATAGTGAAAGAAAGAACTAGGGTTTTTCAAGCTCTAGAGTTACAACCTTAAACTATAGAGAAAACTCTGAACTGAAAAGTTCTTAATAAATCAATCTTAACTATTTGAAAAATAAGCAACAAAGCCGTTGTTTTAAGTAGCTGATATTGTGTTCCCCCCTTTGCTTTGATTAAACAACATTATAATAGGCATTCACCTCAGCAACATCTATCAATATTTCCTTTTCTTTGGAATCATAAGAATGCTCGGTATTCATAGATTTGTTTTGATGATTCTCATAGTTAATATGCTCTTGAATGCTATCAACCTCAAGAGGAACACAATCTTGCTTCTTTGACCCTTCTAATAACTAGGAATTTTCTTCAATAAAAAGTACAACTCTGATAACCATCCATCAAATATTTTCTTCGAAAAATCCCCACTAAAAAAAAGAAATTTCATCAAAATTAAGAACACGTTTATGAAAAGGTTGAGTGCATCGCCTAACATAAACAGCACTCTCCATGTAGTCATGATGCCTATATAGGTCTGAAAGAATAGATACGGGGTGGTTCACCCTGAAGTAAAGTCTCTCAGCACATCCATCTCCTCATCACGATACTTGTTTGTGCCTCCCTTAGACAGTTGATCCAATCGATCAAATCTTTATGATAGGGTTCTCCACATTGTCTCTCAAGCCCTCATAATGTCCCAGATGGCTTCCATTCCTTCAACGCGGGGTGGGAAGTTATTATTAACGTCTATGTCCATCAAACAAGCTAACCTACTCTGATATCAATTGACATAGTGTATAGCGAAAGAAAGAACTATAGTTTTTCAAGCCCTAAGTTTACAGCCCTAAACTGTAGAGAGAACTCTAAAGCAAAAAATTAATAAATTGTTGAATAATCAATCTTAACAGTTTCAAGAAATAAGCTACAAAGTTGTTTAAATAGTGGCTAAACCGACCTAGCTAATTAAAACCAAATCAAATTAAAATTTTGTAACCTCACTAGGAAAGGAATCCAAAAATAGCTGGGAAAATAAAGAAAAATCCAGAACATCTTCTTCCAGGCCTAATTTGGACATGAAAATGAGGACCTTCATTGGCTAAGGCTTAGCCAGCTAACCCCTGTAGAACCAAGCATTTAGAACACACTAGGAAAATTTCAACCCGATCTACCCATTGCATAAAAAATTGTGCAAATTTTCATCAAAAAAGCCATTTGAAATGTCTAGACTTTTTCTTGAATTTAGACCTGTTGATACACGTCCCACATCAAGTTTAGTGTGAGAGAAATGGGGTGAAAGCCAATATCATAATCCAAAGGAGAATGTTCAAAATCATTTGCAGAAAATTGAATAACAAATTCCGCATTAGTAAGAAGCTCGAGCCTCTGTTGACTAACAATGCCATTTTCAATGAAGATAGCATCAAAACCTGGCCTACGGTATGTAAGAAGAAAAAACTTCCCAAACAAAGAAGAAAGTCTTAAGATTTAACTACTAACATTTTACCAATGATTGTTTACAATCACCCTTTCTGTTTTTTTATTTACAGAAAAACAAAAA
>Ga0307510_10008505_pt1 | contig 12233 bp, 11 predicted proteins | sample 12_EM_MG_FD_207224 | JGI IMG/M metagenome (GOLD analysis project Ga0307510, IMG submission 207224) | Populus trichocarpa ectomycorrhiza microbial communities from riparian zone in the Pacific Northwest, United States - 12_EM | ecosystem: Host-associated > Plants > Roots > Unclassified | place...
ATCTTGTGGAAAAGGTTCAGGAAGTAGGCGCTTGGAGGGGCGTTTCTCAAGTATCTCTCATCGATATGTGGGAGGCTTGTTATCGTGTTGCTTCTGGGTCGCTTTAGCGAGGGGGGGCCTGCTGGCATGAAGATCGGGGACAGGGTCGGGGCGCCATCCTGAGTGGAGGAGCTCCTAGCACCTGCCGGTGTTGGGGGAGGGTTGGTCTTTTTGCCTTTCCCTTTGTTACGACAACTCGAACCAAAAGGCGGCACAGCGGGATCCATATGGTATTCGTGTAACCTGACAGGTCACGTTATGCGGAAATCTCGAGATAGTGTACGTGGTGTTTCTGAAAGTGCAAATTGCACTTGGAGGGAAAATAGGGGGGAGGAAGCATGTGCGATGTTTGCACTCATTTGTATATTACTTGTACCTTGGCAAAAAGAAATACCTAGTCCATTACTTGTATTCTCATCGTGTATTCGGAATTCGGTTCCTATAAACGTGACGCAAGGCGTGTCAGAATTATGTGAAATATCGAAGATATGATGTATTTAATACAAAGAGGACTATGTAGCCGATTGGGCACCTGCTTTGGCATAGCCATCGCGAACGCATCAAAAGTATAGTGTTCCTGCTGTTTGAAAGATTGTGGTGAATAGTGCTAGTAGCCAGCGCGGGCCATATATGAGAATGACCTCACACTTTAAAATTTACTGTCAGGCTGGAGAAAAGGAGCATCAAGGTTATCCTCTGGTGTAGTTAAAATATAATAAAAGAGAAGAAGCTTGACCGAATACAAGAATTAATGATGCAAGTAATAGTAACTACTGCTGGCCATGTTTGGTTATGGTACTAAGACATAAATGTTTAATAATACCAGATTCCGAATACACGATGAAATTACAAGTACATCTTGTATCATTCGTGTAGCGCATCGGATGATCTCGGCGAAGTGAACAAATATAGACAGCCTAGCGTAGCGTGCAAAAAACTATTTCGCTAATCTAAATACCAAATTGTACCAGTCATTTCTTTACTCGTACGAACTAAAGCCACGCCTCCGGAAAAAAATAACATCAACACCCCACGCAAGCCGTTCTTTGGAAGAGCAAAAAAATCATTGGTTTTTATTTAGTCTATCTTGTGGTAGGGGCGCTACCCCTCATCGCAACTCGAAGGGCTCACCTCGAAGCGCACCGAGGGGTGAGATGGTGAAGATCATGTCCCAGGCCCACCCAATAAGTCAAGTTCGATAGTGCAACCTCGGGGGTAAGAAAGGGGGCGCTGTTGAATTCGAGTGACGTCACGTAACCATCCTCAAATACGATCCTTTTGGCCACCAGGTCGCGAGGAGCAATCATTAGTTTCCGGACGACCATGAAAGCGCCCGTGTTTATTCTCGTGGACTGGCCGAGTATGTTGCACTCGGACACGCCTCCGCCAGCGTCCTTCTTCATGTAGAACACGGTCTCGGATGCGTGTCAGGTGGTCTTCCGGAAACGATATTGCCTTCTGGGCGCTCTCACTCATTTTGCCTAGTCCGAATCGCTTTACCCTTAGAACGCCGCCTTTGCGTGTCCTTATGTCGCCGAAGAGTTGCATGTGGCGGTGGTAGATGCGAGCGTATCGTGTAGGGTATTTCGTCAACGACTGAGTCCCTTTCCGTTCATCATCACCATTAGTTAAACTGTTTTGAGGCTGATTGGTGAACGAGGGGGCGTTTGTGGGTTTCAATTATTATACCTCGCAGCCTCAATCCCCAAAACCTCCTTAATATCTATCATGCTATTTGACTTCGCCGGAGTACCCACCACGCCATCCATGTTGATGCAGATCTTGAGTCCGTGGCCCTCCAGAGCGATATGGTTCTTCCCCGTCTTGTCGTCATGCTTGCCTTGCACCGTCGCTGGGTTCAGCTATCCCCTCATCGCCATGAGCGGTAGGTCCCGCCTCAGATTCTACACGGGTAGGAAGACTTCCGAATCGTCTTTTTGGGCCTCCTGCGCTTCTCTCCCATCTCGTGCATTATAGATTCTTATCATATTTCTTATCACGCGGCTGTCTTGAAGGGTGGATTTCCGCTTGAATTTTACGACGGTATTTATGATGCCATCGATCGCTAGTTCTATCTGGAGCTTGCTAATTGTTTCTTGATCTAGGTGCATGCTGACCTAGTTGTCGTCTCGGGAGCAGCTGTCTTCCATGCAGGGAGTTATCTTATGAGGATTAGCAAGTGGAGGGTGGGGGCGGGTGATGTTGTATGAATGTTGAGAGGGAGGGAAACCGACAGCTTCTAAATAATTCTTTTCAATCCTACCCTTGACAATTTTTGCAGCTGGCTCGTAGTTCTGTGTTACCGGCATGCAGGTGATGATAGGCGTTTTGATAACTTTGGAAGCGTTGATGATTTTCTTGTTTAGGGGAACTCCAAGACTAACTTTCATAGAGGAATACCAGAGAAATTGTAGTTCTTCAAGGGCATCTGGGTTCCCTGCTCAGAAATCGACTGGGTGCCGGCGGCACGCACAGCGGACAAGGGCTCTATCATAGCATGCTAGTATTTCGATAGACAGTGCCGAAGAAATTCCGGAAGATTTGTTTCTGGGGTTTTCATGATGCTGGTTACCGCGTTCACTCGGGGCGGTTTAGTGTGTTAGTGAAGTGTTTACTGGAGGGGGATTGGTGGAGGAGAAGTGCATACCTGAGAAGTAGGATTCACCCACGTTTATGCAATCTACGTCGAGGGGTTCTTTGTGTGACGTAGGTTGTATCGTCGCCGCAATGCTCCAAGTTCGTATGCCCTTTCGACAATCTCGTATCAGACGGAGATGTTGAATCTCTTCTTGATCTCCTACAAATCAAGGGTTCTGTCTGTTAGATGTTTTTTTATTACTGGATTTCTTTTCCGAGAGGACCAACTCCGGATAATCTTTGCTGATATGGGTCTAACACTTTATACCAGAATGATACTATGCCTTATGAGAGGAGAACATTGTTGGGGTTGCTAAAGGTAACATTCTTTGAACCCAGGCGGTGAGATAAGGCAGCAAATGCATTGAGGAGAACAGGGGACTTACCTCAGAGTGGTAGAATGTTGTGTTGAAGATCACGCTCTGTGCGTTTCCCTCCAGAACTGCAGGATCAAAATTGTCACCCCAATACTGGAATTGAAAGAAGCCGGACGACGACGTTAGGACAGTGTAATCGCAGGAGGCGGACAAGCGCCCCAGGAATTTGTTTAGACAACGAGCCATGTCGTGAGTCTCGGCAGTCTCGACTGTAGTATCGACTAGACCTTCACGACTAGATAGGGCATGGAAGAGAGACTCAGTCGGGGTTAGCCCGGAGTTGGAGCAGTTTCTGACGAAACCTTTTCATTGGGGTTGTTTCGCTAAAGTAGAGGGTTTAAATCATTTCCACATAAATCACTATTTCTCGCTCTCCGGAGGTGTCATTTCACTTTCCTGGGTGTCTTGTCAAATATTGGTTTAACCCGGATCGGTTGCCACGCAATTCCTGTTGCACTAGAGGGCCCACCTTTAGGCGTTTTGCACCGTTCATTACCAAAAAGAAAGCAGTTACCCTTCGTGAGCACACGTGCACTCAACCATCTCTTACTCTATCGTCGGGCACTCACCTAGCCACTCCCTCATCCACACAATGTCTCTTTTTCTCTACTACCACGTATCCCGCACAATTATCCCTCAATCCACACAACGCTTCCAAAAACTGCGCTTCCCTGCCCGCTGAAGAAGTTCTTTATATACTCGGCCCCGTCACTATACAAAAGTGATTTCCCCCATCGTCCTATCAACCATTAACGTATCCCATGGCTCTCCTTCTTACCAGAGACGACCAAATTTCACAGGACTTGATCGATGAGCATGATCGGTTTAGTCCCTCGAGCAGCAGATGTATCCAGTTGGAGATTCAAGCTGCCTTAATTCCAGACCAGAACAAGTTCGAATATCAAACCGCGCAGAAGCTTGTCAAGACCGTCCAGGGGTTTCTCCGTTCGGGGTCTGCTCAGGAACACACAGTATATTTCCACGGTATCACCGATGCTGCGGTTCATGTGATAGAAAGGAAGCTACGAGCAGCCGAGATAATGCCCACGGTACGCTTCACATTCGAGGAATCGTTAAACGCATCAATCCTACGGATAAGACCTGGTTCGGCCCATCATCTGATCGCCGCCAACTTTGCGTATGAGTTCACCCAAAAGATGGCTACAATTCCCGGCCACGGCGATTACCCAGTTCTGTGGTTTGGTTCAGCTCTATTCCGGACTCCCGGCGTGCGCAGCAAGGAAGGGGATCAGTGATTTCGGCCGCGCACTCGGAGGGGAGAGGAGGCGTGGCCTTCGGTGATGGTTGAAGTGGGGTATCCGGGGGGAATGAAATTTCTTCGCTTGGATGCAGAGTGGTGGCTCCTGAACTCGCAAGATAAAACACGATTTGTGATTCTCATCAAATTGGAAATGGATCCGTTTGCCCTACACATTGAGTGCTGGATGATGGTTGAGACAGGCCGTCGTCGAACTAGGCATACACCCAACAGGATCCCCAGCTGTGTTCAGGATTTCGACATCAACGCAGCTGGTCAAGTGACCTCAAGGACGGGATCCACTAAGCTTGAAATTCCCTATGATGCCATCTTTGACGTTCGCGACCCTGTCTCGCCCCCACCAGAAACAATCTCATTCAGCTTTGCTGAACTCTCCGGATTCGCCGTCAGGCTGTTCGAAGATCTCGGCTGATAGGTATTTCCCATCCTAATCTTGTATTCCGCGAGTATTCTAAGCTGGGAACCACCCGAAACCGGACCGCGGCCGGGTCCAGGTAGGAACGGGCGGCATTTAGAAATGGGGTGGGAGCGACATTTGCACTCATTTGTACTCAGGTATTGTTGAAAACAGCGGAAAACTTTGGGTGGCGAGACAAGGATGAGGAGTGCTGATCGATTAGGAACAATAGAAAAAGTGGGGGTGTCGCAGGATTCCATTAATCTTAGACTGTTGAACTAAGTGACTGTCCACGCATCCATATATTTTATGATATCAAGTTGTATAGGGCAATAATGAAACCAAAGGAGGGGAGGGGATAGGGTGTTTTGGGTAGCTCTTCTGAGTGACACAATAGATTTCACTGCCTACAAGCGCTACCAATTTTATCATGATTTGAACCGTTGAGTTGTACTTGCAAGATACCCACCCCTTCAATCTTGATTTCAGATGTCCGCGAAGACAATAATTTTTCCACTTATACAACCTATCTCGTCACTACAACCCATGACCTTGCTAATCTGTTTTTCCGCCCTTTTCACCATACCCTAGTATTTTCCTTATATCATACTTTGTTTGTTGCTCCAGTCTCTATAAATCCTCTTCCAATTTCCCAAAGCCTGAATCATACATTGCCGCTACCTTAAGAATCAAGGAAATCAACTGAGAAAGAAATAAGAAATGAGTGACGTGGAAGGAAATACATGACTTTGTCCTCCACTTAGCCGTGAGTCTGCCATTTCCACTGCCGGAGGCGTTGGTGGGGTCGCCGCTGCCCTTGCCTGGGGAGATCGTTACCGCTGATGTATCCCTGGTGACAATGAGGGCGCCTTGGTGTCGCATGGGGGAGGGTGGTGGGAAGTCACGAACGCGAGGTGTAGGGAACTCGAGAACGCGAGGTGTAGAAAGGATGGTGTTCTCGTAGTCGAATGGAGTTCCGTGGTAGTATATGTATAGGGGGGTCCACGGACCCGTACTTTCTAAGCTATGACCCCGCGATGGCCCAGCAACCGGATATACCTTTTTCCGCCGCCTCTTTTGACATACTCCCGTTCCCCAAGCTCTCCCGCCTGTGCTTTCCCAATTGGCAACGGGTTGTACCAACCCACTATTAAGGGGTTATCTCGATTTGTCCCAATTCAGATGTGGGCAATAGGGCAAAAGCAAAAGTGTTTCTATCTTGAATATAGGGGTTGTTTTTTCGGCGACAAGGGTTAAACTCATTGTTAGACTGTGCATTGATATAATTATGTCTGTACTCAGGTAGGGACGAAAAATCGGAAAGCTTTCGGTCAGCCCGGCCGAAAAAAACAACGACTGCCAGAGCCTGAAGTAGCGGCGCCCATGCAACCGCCGTGCCGAACTCCGAAGCCGCTCAGGCCACAGCCGCCAGGGGCCCAGGCAAATCCCGCAGATGTCTGAGCGAAGATTCCAGGTTACTCAAAATTTCAATTTGTACAGCATGACCCGCAGATCCCCAGATAGTGGGCAAAAGCGGCCCAACACCGTCCCCGCCCCCCACCAAATATTATGTAGAAAAAAAGAGCGGGGGCCACATCCTAAAACTTGACCAGCAAACAGTCGTTCTATAAGGAAATGTTAGTTCTGAAATATGGAAATAGGTGTTGCTAGAATTGGTCATAAAAAACAACGAAAGCATTTCCGATACTTGGCTCTCTTTCAAACAACAGTCCAACCAAATAATCCTTTTAATATAAAATCCTAGTAGTACTAACTTACCGGGCGCTCTCAGCCAAATTGGTAAGATTCATACAGGAAGAAAAAACACTTTATATCGCAATTGGAATGTGGCAGGGGAGGGAGCCTAACTACACAAGTGGCACTAGTACAGTGTTTCAATAGCAAGAGACCAATTTATGCAGCTACTCACACTTGACGACCCCCCCCCCGCAATTGCTCGTAGTATCATGAATTCAACTTGTCCCTACTGTGGTTTCCTCATCACTCGCACTCCCTCCCTCCATGTAACCCCTCCTCAATACTGGAATACCGAATTCTCGCCTGCACATACATCTCCTTCTCCCCTTCATCTAAGTTTATCTTCCAGTCTCCTAGTCGGCATGTCAGCTTCTTTTCTTTTCCCATGCCACAGGGAGGCAAAAAAACCCGTCCGAAGGAAAGAACCGGGAGAAGATTTTCTTCGGTGCGAGATCCCAAAATACGTGACCGCACAAGCTGTACCGTACTTTAACTTGAACGCTCATCTTGCGCCAAATATGTATCCTATGATATGATGAGGAAAAGGACAGAGAAGGGAACCCTCTAACCTACAACTTGCCCAGTGGGCCATTTTCATAACTAGTTTTCGCTGTGAAATTCTGATATGATATAAGACTTGTTAGAACAGGTCGCCAAAAAAAGATCAAGGGACCTCCGGGGTTATATGCGAGCGATTGAAGGCCTTTGTCCGTCGTCCCCCGAACCAATATTTTCAATGCCCTTCTATCCTCGTGGAGTAGCCGAGCAGTTGTTATTAGGGGTTACTCCCGAATGTTCCCCCGAGCTGGGAAATTTCCTTTTGGGGGCCTTCCTTCCTTCCTTCCTCCCGTGGGCGGTGGGCCTTTTGGCTTGGGTTCGAGTGTGATAAGAGAGTATAGTTGGGCAACATGGGTATGCTCTCGTATGTATCATACCAGTATCGTATCATAGCATAAATGATGGTTTCTCGGCGCCGTCTCCCCGCTTCCGGGCAAACTTCCCGAGATGCACCTCGAAGGGGGCACTTTTACGAACACTTGTACGACAACAACGAATGACCACTCATGAATCCTAAGCAGAACAACCCTAAAGAACCCTCGGGGCGGCGGGGCGACGAGAGGGATGAGGGGATGAAGAGTGGGGGATTTAGTGAAAACAGAATACAACCCCCGACCCTCCTCAATTATTAGGAACAGAAAAGCATCGACAATTTCCCAACCCAGACCACCACCACCACCACCACCACCACCCCCGGGAAAAAGCTGGTGCCACCGCGGCGACAATAAGGATGACGACGATAACACCAACAACCCCATTACCACCACCCCTCGAGACAATAATATTCTCCCTGGTGGAACATACCCCTCCGCCTACTCACACCCATGCAAACACTGCACTACAGAGCCTCCGAGCGTGCTAATCACCACGTCGAAGGTCTTCTCGGCAATGCTAAGCCCCACCTCCCCCTTCTCCGAACCCCAGCGCTTCAACAATTGCCCCCACTCCTCGAGGGATCCATTCGTCCTAAGGCTCCACGACGACCACCCCGTGGCGCTCTGGATCCTGTTGAAAGCCTTACACAATCACCCGTTCGTTCCCCGGTTGCTGTCGTCCAAGCAGCTGGTCATGATGGCCGTCGTAGTGGACAAGTAAGACTGCTCGCAGGCGACGAGGACGTACGGATGTACAGCGACAGGTGGATGAAGGACTGGACGACCCTGTCCGAGAAGCCGGGGTACAAGCAGCGGCTATTCGTGGCGTGGGTGTGGAGCATGGAGAAAACTTTCGGAAACCTGTTTCGGAAGGCAGTAGTGGAGGCGTGTGTCCGGAGGATTGGGGGAGGTATGGATAAAGTTCCGATCTTTAAGGAGAGGGAGGGCAGAGGTGGGTTTGGGGAGCTGGTGCCCGAGCCCGTGTTGAGCTGTACCCATCCCCAACTAGTCAGCCACCCAGCCAGCTTCCAACCCGGCTTATGATGGTGTAGGCTAACGCAGTGTTCCCAACGCCCTAGCGGTGACGTGATACCCTCGACAAGCGACATGGTAGAAAAAGCCGGCGAGGCTAAGGAAGCAACATCCAGGGGAGCCGGCGGAGGCATTAGCCCTGCAGATGTGAGGATGGAGAAGAATATGGTTACCAGTGCGAATGAGAGGGAGAGCAGCGCCGGGAGTGACGGCAGATTAATGGGGATGGGGCACTGGCTGCTGGCAATAATGCTGTTTGGCGAATTGGTTTCTGTGACCGGCGGGGGGGTGGGGCGGGGTGGGGGCAGTGAGTGGGGGGGATTGCATTGTATGAGCAAGGCTTGAGATGGCACAGCAGTTGCATTTGTTGGTTTGGTTGTTTGGCTTTTTAACTTACCTGATGCTTGTGGTATAATTAGTCTTTCTTGTTTATAATGAGTGCTTTGTTTTTTTTAGCCTGGTTGTTAGTTTTCCCTGCATGTCCTTCTTCTTATAAATTATCACCTGTAGCCGATATCGTAGAATCTCCAAGAATTGAACTATGTGCCATATAGTAAAAAACTCCATGCCTCGGAAAAAGGCGGAAATCGTGGCAAAAAAAGAGCTGCTTGCCTCAGCCCCTCTGAGACATGGAAAAACGAAAAAACACCAGACCTTACCAGAGGAGGCATCTCCAAAGACATACACATAGTTCAATTATTTGAGATTATACAGTATGTTGCATACCAGGGGTAGAAGAAAGCACATTCTTCGCGGAGACACGACGGGAATAACGGCTCTCATATCCGGCCAGTGAGATTCCGGTGCCACTTCCACCGCATGTGAATGGATCCCAACCACCGCTCGCCCCCCCTTCCACGCAAAATATCCATAGAACAACGATCCGTATGCCGACCCGGAACCCTGTCGCGCGACCTTGGAACACTCAGTCAGTGACTCAGGCAGCTCATACAAATCTACAATGGGCCCCAACTAAGGCTGGGAAGCCAGCAGCGTTGGACACAAGTCCTGCTACAGTAGGGAAGTTGTCCTCTGAGATGGCGTGAACTCAGTACTCGCTCAGCTTAGGTAGGGACAGGTTGGCGTCCGCGAGGTTCTTTCTCAAAACTTCGACTTCGCAGAAGTAGGCGGTTTGCCCAGCCCGGCGACGTTCAGAGCCTCACCGTTTAGCCAAAGGGAAATTCTCTGTGAAGGTGCTGCTGCAGGCCGCAGTTGTGTGGGTTCTTAGGTCGCCATGGGAGAGACAGGAGTTGGTGGCGAGATTGAGCTTTGTGTGGTAGTTGCCTCATTACCTATTTAAGAATATGTTAAATAGAGGATCGTTCGATCTTAGAGTTATAGGAGCAAGGAATGGGGAAGAGGAAACTCTGGCGGGGGCCAGATGAAGCTGAGTCGGGGGATAGAGGGGTAAAAACACACTTGACGACACTAATGTTGATGGGGGCGGTAGTACTCGCAGAGTAGCCCTTCTTATTGACAATAATTTATTCTCGTGACCTTTTGGCAAAAGTGGCGAAGAAAGAAAAATAACAACTCAGGAGGAAATTGACAGTCTTTTCAATCGGGAGGTGAAATAACACCCACGGGGCCGTGATAACCAACCAGCAATGTCACGCCAGGCGGGTAAGTCTCAAACCCTCAAACCTTCTCCATCAGGCTTTGTTATCGGGAGAAACCTCCCCTCTCGTTCGAGCGGAAACGTTTTTGTTTCAATGCCACACTCTTCCCACAAACCCCACCAAAAATGCCCAGGTTAGAAAATCTCAACCTCGCCGCCGCCGCTACTGGGACAGACGCATGTCCGGTACCTCACTCCTCACGTTCAACATGGCTGCCCTCGACGAAACCCTTAACCTCCTGGGACTGACTGAAAATAGACTAGACGCTCCCAGCTGGACATCTTAAGGCCCCTAATTTAAAGCTCAGTCAACTAGGAGTTGTCGAAATTCCTACGAGGGAACATGGAGGCGTCAAATTCGGAGCGCGATCCACTGTATCAAGGCCTTGTGAGTGGAAATTGAATATATTACTCGGAGGAGATGTTCTTCAAGGCGATGAAGCGTAAAGACTGTGGTCCGAGGTCTGAGGATATGCGCGCGATCGTTCCGCTATATAACCCTGTTAACAAGAGCGTGCGGAATGAGATTAAGCAATGGGAGGCTGGTAGGGGTTCTGGGAAGTTTATTTCTAGCTCTAGCCACTCGACCTTGAGCATTCGCTGATGTTTTGTGAGCTTAGAGATGTGGTGGGCCAATGCTTGCAACTTTCTCCGGGGACTCACAAAAACTGACCCACAAAGCCCGGCTCATGATCCTATTACGGTAGCGACTTCCCCCCTCGTTTATGCTTCAACTAACGCCAACTATCTACCAAGCGCCATGACTGGACCGTTGAACCGGTGCGGGAAGACGGACTCCTATTTATTTCTGCAATGGAAAGCCTGACCCGAAATTGGCAGAAGCCCTGGGTTTTTGCCTAGAAATCTGTCCGAAATTATCGTCGAAGGGTGCACGAATGAGGATGTAGTGGTTAGCAAGGTCGTTCCTTTGAAACGGTGTTGTAGGAAGTCTTCTGGTGCTAGTGAGCGGGAAATTAGACTTAGAAAAAAATGAAAATGAAAGGAAAAAAATACAACCTCTGAATATTTTCCACTGATGGCCGAAGTACAAACGGGAATTGTTTTGGCAAGTTGGCGGAATTGCAAAAATAATGTACTGTACGATAAGGAGATCCAGGGGGGGGAGGCAGAGGAGCCGGTACAGCGGGGTGAAGTGATGTGGTTGAAGTGAATGGAAGTGATGGGAAGGAAAAAGGAAAAATACGAGGGGGATGAGGCATAGTAAAGGTGGAAGGACAGGGGAGAGCTATCGAAAAATAAATTAGTGGAGAATAGATTTAATGATGGGCCAAAAATATTGTACTGAGTGAGGCATTTTGAGTAGTTCGTTTAAACGAGAGTAATTCGTATTGAAGTGATTAAAGTGCTGTAAGGTAGCTTAAGCAAAGAGAGGAAAGAAAAGGAGAAAGGCAAATTTTGTGTCCCATGGGTGTATAGACGTACTGCGGCGTGCCGGAGCATTTCGAACATGGAGAGCAGGGCAGAGGGGACAAGATAAGTGATACTTCATGATTTAGCCTTGGTCTTTCCATGAATTATCTTTTGTGAATATCATGAGCCAGGAGTTATATAGTTTCACAAAAAATGCTTTTATGAATAATGGAACTTGAATAAAGCAGCGAGAGACCATTGTTGATATCAAATTTCTCTACTTCTAATTGTTCATTGATAACACCTTGTGTTGTCCGGTGCATAAGAATTGTAACTTTGGTGGTGTAGTTTGTTAAACACCACATTACCATTGAAAAATAACCAGTTCTCCCCTCCCCTAATCCTAACTAGGCACTTTTGTGAGGGCCGAGCAATATCCTCTCGTAGACCAAGCAATTATATAAAGAGCGTGATAGGACAATGTGGGCGACAGGATAATTTCCCATATAGCAAATCTAGTTACAACAATGAAGAGTAAATCCTGTTTACTTACTAATACCCTTAGAGATACAACATTGCCCTGTTCGAGACATTGTCCAAAGTACTAATTACGGCTATGTATTTATATTATTTTATATTATTTTTGTTTGTTGATGTTGAGGTGGTTGAATGTATTGAGGGTGTCATCACCAGGTAAATTGTGTGTTTCTTGTCATTGTCGTTCTCCTCTTAATTTTGTCCACGCACAATAGTTGAGTTGTAGGAGGCTGGCGACAAAAGTCACTGGTAGAAT
>Ga0307510_10008506_pt1 | contig 12232 bp, 9 predicted proteins | sample 12_EM_MG_FD_207224 | JGI IMG/M metagenome (GOLD analysis project Ga0307510, IMG submission 207224) | Populus trichocarpa ectomycorrhiza microbial communities from riparian zone in the Pacific Northwest, United States - 12_EM | ecosystem: Host-associated > Plants > Roots > Unclassified | place...
AAATTAGGGTTTTTGTGCTCTGATTGATTTGATCTGTCATATATATACAGTCTGATTGTTAATGGACGACGACGATGAATTTTTCTTCTCTGTTTCGATTTTGCTCTTGTTTTCGCGGTTTTGGGTTTGGCTATTTCTCATGGGCTTTTTAAAAAAAGTTTCGAGTGATTGATGAACGAAAGCTTGCAATGGAATTGGATTTTGGGGTTGGTGAAATGAGAGTTTAGTCCCTGTAGATGCAATAATGTTACACTTTGGATCCTATAGGTTATCCTTGTACGGTCGTAGTTTATACTAATGTGTTATTAGCCTGATCTTGCCCGACAGGTCAATCATGCGACCCCTTAATCTAGGATTAGGCTTGGACTAGGTTTTATATTCAACCCGGTAGTGGTTGATTGGATAAACCTTGTCGACTTGAACCTAATCAAAATTAGTTTATTTTAAAAAAAAAAAACATGTCATTTTAAATTTTTTTTTTAATAATATCTTTTTATATTTATTCAAGTTAATTTAACTTAAACTACTGAATTCTTGATCTAAGTTATGAGTCAATTTGATTTAATAAGTATGATTTAAATAAATAGTGTTATTAAACTCAATTAGGCTAGTAAAATTAATGGCTTGCTCATCCAAGATCTAGACTAAATCAGTTTTAAATTTAGATAATTAAGAATTAATTTTATATGTTAACCTATAAAAACCTAGTTTAATTTTTAAATTTTTTCAAAACAATTTAATATTAACTTAAAAAAAATAACAACATCATAATGGCCCAAACCCATGACCGGAAGATCAGGTTTAATGACTGGTTTTTTAAATTTCATGATGTTATCATGTTACCCTTATGTGTTACCTCAACAAAAAAAAAAAAAAAAGCAAGTATTTTTTCAAGTTTGCAAATTTCACTAGAGCGGGAAAGGAAACCTTCATCTCGAAAATTCCTCTCACGGATAAAACACAGCTATTACTTCTGCAACTAACAAAAACACTCTCAAGAATCTTGCTCTGGGATTTCTTTGTTTTTTTTTTCCTTAAGACTCTTGAATCAGAATTCTTGGAAGCTGTTTTTTTTTTTGAAGATTATGAGTAGAACTGTGAAGAGAGAGGCAGGGAGTACTAGCAATGGAAACCCAGGTGACTTGAACCAAAAACCCAGGGAAATGAAGCGCGAACGAGTGACTCGGAGCCGAGGCAAGTCAGGAGTGGAAGAACCGAATCAGCAAATGGACCGGCGAGTCCTCCGGTCCATGTATCGTACCTTACAGAATAGAATCAAGGGTATTGATTATTTCTTGGTTTCAAATTGTTCAATTTTTTTATTTATTTGTAATTATTTATTTATTTAATTTTTGGTTGCAGATAAGAGAGATGATTTGACGAGACACGATTTGGATAGGTTTAATACTATGATTAAGGAAGTTGAAGACTTGCATAAATTTGGTAAATTTGATTTTTTTTTATTCTCTACAGAATTTATTTTTATTTTTGAAATTAATTTAAAATTAATAAGTACGAGAAAATGTGATTTTGTTTTATTATTCTTGTAATTATGCAAAGAATGTTAAGATTTATGGATTTTCGTGTGAACCCACATTGGGAATTCAGTGCAGAAGCCAAGAGAGCAAGTTGCAGATGCAGAGGCGTTATTAGGGTTAGCTAACACATTGGTGTCTTCTGTTAAGTCACAGTCAAATGAGGGTATTACACCTGCAGATTTTGTGTCCCATTTGATTAAAGAGTTTGGACAGCAAACTAGGAGTCTAGACAATGATGAGGATGCTCCGGTTTCAATCAAGTGGAAAGATCTTGGCCTTCTTGTTTCTCCTATTTTTCGGAGGTGCACGGGGGTTAGTACGATGTGAGTCTTCGTTTCGTACCCTCTTATACCATTATTAGTCTGAGAAACGCTAGTGAAATTCGATCACTACTGGTGCGTGGAAATGTAGCTAACGTGGTGTCTTGATCATGCGTGTATTAAATACATGTTGCGCTGCATGTACATATGAGCATTGACAGTTGTAATAATCTGAACTGTCATTGGTGATTATCTTTTGGTGCTTATGTTTTCTTGATGATGTTTTGTTCAGGTTGGGACCAATGAATACGGAGTTGAAACAAAGAAAGGCAGCGGTTCATAGAAAGCGTACAAGGCCAGCTGAAAAGGCTCGGCCTGAAGAGGTGATACTCCTTTTTTTCTCATCTTTAATGTTGATTTTGATTGCAAGATTGAGTGATTGCAAGATTTTGATTACAAGGCCAACTGAAAAAGCTCGGGCTGGTTGGGGGGGTGTTGTTATGCTAGTTGCAGACTGTGGGAACGGGGAAAGCAAATCCTGTTTCTATTTGCAGTGTCAATTGTGATTTATAAGTTTCTCGTATTTGAATAGATGCAAGGTGTGTGTTAGTGTGTTCCAAAGTTCAATAATCCATAACTAGTTGTGATTTGTAGTGTGTTTCGAAGTTCAATGATCCTAAAAGTTTCTCGTATTTGCTAGACTATAACTATGACGTGCACAATTGATTTTCCCATGATTTTCTGGCAAGAATTAGCACTGATACAAATTAGTGGTCATGTGAACTAGGTTGATGATGCTGGAGGAGAAAAGAAGACAGATACTGATAAGAATATGAAAATAATCTTTGATATCTTAAAGGAGAAGAAAAGTGTTAGACTTGAAAATTTGATCTTGAACAGAAGGTCTTTTGCAGAGACTGTGGAGAATTTATTTGCACTCTCATTCTTAGTGAAAGATGGCAGGGTTAAAATTGTTGTGGATGAAAGTGGATGCCATTTTGTTTGTAAGTGTGTTTCTTCAGAGTAAATTCAGATTTTATCTTCATTTGATTTGTACTTTTTATATTTTTACTGTTGGCCTGACTCTTTTTGTCACTTATTTCTTCAGCACCTAGGAATGCTCCAGCTCCCAGTTCTGTTATGTCAGGGGAGGTTGCTTACAGACATTTCGTGTTCAGATTTGACTTTAGAGATTGGAAGGTAAGGAATAGGAATTTGATTTTTTGGGCCAACAAAGATGTCTAACTTCTGTTTTGGCAATAATCGATTTGCAGCTGATGAAGGGTGTGGTGCCGGATGGCGAGGAGCTTATGCCACATAGGGAAAGTTCTGGTGCTTCTCAGGTGGAGCCAGATGCTAACAACACTCAAGGAACACGATCTAGGACACCCATCAGGAAATTCTCTAGGAACCGTGGCCTGGTTGTCCAAGAAGATTCAGTTGTCGTGGAAGACTCTCCCGATATTGATGATGATGTAGATGCAAGAGCCACTGGCCTCATGAGGTGTAGGCGTAAGCTTGCTTGAATGAGAGGCTTGCTTAATGATTGCAAGTTATGGTAGCGGCTTCTATTTTGGGTTGCATAATGTGTATATATATACAAGTAAACCTTGCGTATTTAGGCTACTAAGTAACAATTTGCAGTGCCGGCTGCAGTTTCAGGCTGATGCTGTCTTTTCGCTTTCCTTCTGGGAAACTGATCTTCAAGTTACAAGCAACTTCTTTAGGATTCTATGCAAGGATGATTTGTCAAACTAGTCCACTAACCTCAGTAGTCACTATGCATATTCGTCATGAAAGACCAATCTAAGTTCTTAGGGACATTTTGTACTTGGTGCATTACTGTAATCTTTTCAAATCAGTTACTGGTTTTTGGTAGGTTATTATTATGCCTTGCCTCTTGAATTGGTAGATAATGTTAGCTAACACAATGGTGCCACAGTCATACAGTAATACTAGCAAAGTGTTATCGAACGTCCATAAGCAACTGATTCACATACCGTGAGTCAATTGGTAGATAATGTTAGCTTGCAGCATAAGCTGAAAGGATTATTTGCATGGTGATAGCGAGGGGGGGAAAAGAGAGAAGGGAATTGCAAACAAGAGAAGGGATCTAATTAGCCCATACACGGACAACCTTAAAGTTGTTACAATCTGTGCAAGCAGCAATCACTACAGGAAGAAAAAGTTGAACATTGCAAACATTGTCTGCAACTATCATTGTCCCTCTAAAAACAAATTCTCATGTAAAAATTGGGCCGCTGGCGATGCCAATGAAGGGGTGGATGAGAATAAGAAGGCAGCACTATGTAATCAAAGTCTCACTTGATGGATCAACCTGCCTGTAGTTTAACCCTGGTGATTGTCTTTTGGAATGTCAAGGTCTTTGAATATCGGACTGTCAACTCCGACACCCATTGTGTTGAGGCCGTTGTCAACATACATAACAGTACCAGTGACTGCAGAAGCCAAAGGTGATGCTAAGAAGGCAGCAGCATTGCCCACCTCATCTGTTCGATCAGTTTTGTAAACTTAGTAACGACCATCGGTTGAAGAAAATGAAGAAATAAAATCTAGTGGTAGGGAACTACTCAAGATCACCTGCAGATAGCTCTTTTTGCAAGGGTGCATTGGCTAATGAATATTCAATCATAGTATCAATAAATCCAATTGCTTTTGCAGCACGGCTTCTTAGTGGACCTGCGGGTCAAGAAAGTTGAGGCAATAGCAACAAAGGAGATACTTGTAAAAGTACTCAAATCTGCTGATATCAAACAAATCCAAACTACAAGTGTAGTGTAATTTAGTACCAACTTAAAACTGCACTAATCCAGAAATGGGACAATGAAAGACGGTGCTAAAGCAATTGTGTTATGTATAGCAGAGACTCAACTTGCCAATGAATAATATCTTAAGTGTTACATATAGCAGAGACTCGAAAGTTTTTAAAGCATCTAGTTATAGCTATTGTGTACTGATAAAGAGCAGCCTATCTAGTTATAGCTATTGTGCACAAACAAAGAGCTACCTATCTAGAGAACTGAGTTGAGAACGAAAATAAAAAATACATCAGAATTTATATTCCAATCAACTAGGGTTACTGAACAAGATGGCCCCAAATTATATTCTCTGGATATGCTTACATCTTGATTAAAACTGGTTGGTGGAGGTAAGGCCATGGGCAGTGGTACAACATCCTAGTGATCAAAGATAAACTAAAGGCATTGGGTTCAACAGGATTGTTAAACTCTGTTGAAAAAGATGAGAAATTGATAGAAAATTGAGGGGTGAGTTACCAGCAGATATTGTGTTGACCCTGATTCTGTTTTTCCTTCCTGCTTCAAATGCAAGCACCTGTATAAGAATAAATAAGTCAAGAAAATCCAAGTTGCTTTGTATATTCATACATCAAGAGCAGAGGTAGAAAGGAAACGAATACTTACACGTGTGTCACTTTCAAGTGCAGCTTTGGCAGAACTCATGCCTCCACCATATCTGCATACAAGAAAAATTGAAACTATAAGCTATGAAAACTCATAATTGTGCGACTCCAGAAGATGAAAACATCAAGACAAACAAACCCTGGTATGATCCTCTCTGAAGCAATGTATGTGAGAGAAATAGATGAACCACCTGCATCAACATAAATCTGTTTAGATCATTTTTGCATGTCTAAAGAAATTAGAGATGTAACTGAAAATGCTGCAAGATTATACAAGAAAGAAACCATACCCGGATTCATAATTGGAAGGAAATGCTTGAGTAAAGAAACATATGAGTAACTGGATGCAGATATGGCTGCAAGATATCCTTTTCTTGATGTTTCCAAAAGGGGTTTGCTGACCTATTAAGATGCTCATTGTTATGTAGAAAATATAAAAATTCATACAAGGTTCAATATGAGAATTTCTTTTACCTCCGGTCCATTGGCAAGCGAGTGCACAAGGATGTCAATGCTGCCAAAATCCTGTTTGACAGATTCAGCAACTTCCTGCAAAAAAATGACCATATAGAAGGTCACTGGATACATAAATCTGTAGCCCATTATAAAAGTTGAAAATCTCTAAGATGACGGAGAAACCACATGCTAAACATGTCACGTGTGGAAATTTAAAAAACAAGCAAGGTTGTCTGGAATCCTTTATAAGACAATGAAACATCCAAACAACCTATATTCAAGGGTAGAAAACAAGATATCAAAATCTTTTAGTCTGAGAATAACTAAAATCTGATCTACAAGTTTGAAATTTTGGGGTAAAGCAACACAAGGTAAACAATTTAAATCATGGAAATGCAATACAAGGTTAACGGGGGCTCTTGGAAGAATTCAACATGATAAACAAGGGAACTACAAATTTATGGGCCCATACCTGAACAGTCCATTTACTGGATCCAGCATAACGTTTATTTGCTTTCACCTGCAAGAAATAACATAAAAGCTTGTTATGTCAAAAGATGTTAGACTGATTTCATGTATTGCACATAGACTATATTCTTCTCGTCCATTACATCTTCAGGTACATCCTCAGGGTTGTCAAACACTGCATCAAGGGGGTATACTTTGGTGATATCCATCAAAGAACCATCTGGCAACCTGAAGAGCCGGATAATTGTTAGTAGATTCCCTTTATAAGTCTCACATCAGAGCATAAATTAGATAACCTCTAGCATCTTACACGCGAGATTCATCAAATTTCCCCCGTCTCAGGCTTGTTTCAAAAATGTTCAAAGCCTGCAAAAGAAGCTTCCAAGTCACTAACAGAATACTTTTACATGGCATAGAAAATTTAAGCAAACAAGAAAAAAGATATTGTAAAGAAGAACGGTAATTGATCTACTAACAGGCACCCATGTTCCGACAAGAATTTCAGCACCTGAAGCAGCAAGAGATTTTGCTATGGCCCAACCATACCCATTGTCATCAGCTACACCAGCAATAAATGCCCGTTTACCTAAACATTGCTTTTAGTTTAGATGATCACGGATTTGCAGAAGTACTAAGTGTATTCAAAAGATGGCAGAAAATGGCCTTTTTAGTAGCATGCATACCTAAATATAGGCAATTCAAGGAGAATCTCAAAAATCAACTTCAGTGCTAAAAGAGGTTTGGCAAGAAGATGACTGATTTAAAATAGATGTTGATTCCATCATTTATAGAGGGAAAAAAATGTTTTCTAGATTCTGCTTCCATAAATGCTAAGAGCATATGCAGGCAAAGAGTTGAGCATTCTAGCCAACAAATAGAGAAACAAGAGAAAAGCAAACGTACCTCTCAAATCAATTGGCAATCCAGACACTGGCTTACTGTCACTAGATTCAGACATTGCCTTTGTCACAGCCTTATTCAATTTAACTGAAGATGACATGAAAGTCCTTTGGAAAGGCTGAATAGACGATATATGAGAACCACTCGCAAGCTTAGCCCATGATGCCCCTTTAGAACTGGCTCCAAGAATAGCAGCACCTGCCTTGACCACTCTGTGGGAAGAGGAAATGCAGGGCCTTGCAGTTGCCATTTGAAGGCCAGAAGCCGCAGTTGCCGCCATTCTTGATAAAAATAACTTCTTAGAAGAAAATTGAGACCTGCAGAACATCTAAAGATCATTCACCATGCTTCACCACATGAAATCCATCTCTATAATATTATCTCAAAATCCTGCCAAGACTAAGCACTCCAAAGGTAGAAATCCATTTATGGATCACGAGTCATGAACCGAAGCATATTAATTACTAATTTTCAACATTCTATGTCACGAAAATTTGGCATTTGCATGCTATGCTTTCATGAAAATCACTATTTTCTTCATAAGAATTTATTTTTTAAAAAAAAAAACTTGTTACTCTCCATTCTTGTGACTTCTTGTCATCTTAAAAAACTCTCACTCCTATGATGAACAAAAAAACCACCTCTATGAATCCAAGGAAAGACAATAAAATTGAATAGCAAATCAAAATACTTGACTGGAACCAAGCTAATGGAGCCACAACATAAAGAACTGCACCCAGAAAACTAACATTATGAGCTAAACAGAAAAACTACAAGCTAAAATGTGTACTTAGTCAAGATCTAAAAAGAACATATCTTTAATTAACTTCAATCATTCACAAACACCAACCAACATAAAAACAAGCAATTCAACTTCAAAATCCACCAAACCATCAACCCCAACTAGCTCAAATCTCATATTCTAATTACAAATCCAACCCAAATTAGAGAAAAACCAATAGATTAGGCATTAAAACACGCACAACCAGAGAGAAAGTAAGTGAGGGTCAGTGTGTAAGGCTGTAAGCTACCTTTGGAAAATGTAGACAGCCAATGTGAAAAATTAGCTTAGAAAAGAAATGGGTTTTCTTCTAAAAAGCTAAAAAGGAAGAAAATTTTGCTTTTGGTGAGAGTTACGAAGGAAATGTTGAGCCTTTTTTTAAAAGAAGAGAAGGGTTTTTGTGGGTTTTTTCGACAAGATCGAGGCTCCTAGATTGATTGAAAGCTGACTCTTCTGTTCTGTTCTGTTCTGTTTGTTTACTTGCTGTTTCTTTTATGGTTATTTAGCCTGGTGGCTAATAATCAAGGTTGGTCCTCATATTTTGTTACATTTGATCAGATCAAATTCTGTACTTTGGATTAGATTAGGTTTTAATTTCAATTTAATTTGATTTTGAGACTATTTATCTGATTTCGTTACTAGTTTACCATCCAGGTGAATTCAATGTGGTATGATGTAATTGGAAAGAGGATTTGAGATTGCATTTAATTGAAAGTCGAGGGGTTGATTTGAATTAATTTAGAGTTTAGAATCTGGTTTGATCAAATACATGAAGTAGAGGGATTATATGTGATATTTAGCAGTGATTTAGACATCATAAAATGCTGTATTGATTTGGTGGGATTCTGTAATTTAATTAGAAGATGGGAAACTCAGCGTGACGTTTGGCCTTGTAACATATTGATTATTGGGTGGCTATAGGCATGGTTACAAGAACGGTCGACCTTTTCAATGATTTAAAATTATAATATTATAATAAAAAAAACCTTTTTTTTTTTATCCATTCGAGTCTGAGTCCGTGTGTTTGGTACTACAGTAACTGTTGTGGTTGTGATTTAAAAAAATTTATTTTATAAAAAATACTTTTAGTTAAGATTTGTTTGGAAAAATATATGTTTGGTTAAAACTGTGGTTGAATAAAAAGTAATTTAATGTGTTTGCTTAAGAATGCTTTTGAAATTGAGGTTATAAAATAATTTAAAAATATATATATATTAATATTGATGGTTTTTAATTTAAATATTATAGATTTAACTATTGTTATTACATCATGAAATAAATAATACTTTATATAAAATATTTTTTATTGTTCCATTAAAGTATCTACAATTCCATCACGTATTAAATACATCCGACAAGAACTACAGTTTTCTTGGTTTCTTAAAAGCGCAACAACATCAGGTAAAATATAATCATGAACAAAATTGGGATTGAGATCAAATTCTGCAAATGTTACGTCATCAAGCGATCTCCGTCTAATTTATGTAGTGTCTTTGAATAATGTTTAACACTAGTTTTTCGAATAAAACACAATTAAAAATAAAAAATAATTTTTTTTTATTTTACTGGGTCGGACTCGGTTCAATGTATTTTTAGCTTTGGACTGGAGCCGGTCCGGCCGGAATAGTGGAGACATGCTCCACTGTTCACGTGAATAGTGGAGCCAGAGCATGGCTTCACTGTTCAGTGATTCCTCCGCGCAAGAAGCAGAAAAATTGTGCTTCTAGAAAACTTGCGGCACAACCATGATTTCTGGTGAGTCCTACCAACATAAACTTGTGTTTTTTGCTTAACCAAACGACAATATCTGTGATTGCGGGTGAACTTCACTCACAGCCACACTATCAAATCACCACTAAGCTTTTCAATGATTTAAAATTATAAACCATCTAGGTGGTGGCCCAGTGGTAAAAACTTGGGACCAAGAGGTTTGCTCCCTCTATGGTCTCAGGTTCGAGCCTTGTGGTTACTCATATGATAGCCATTGGAGGCTTACATGGTCGTTAACTTCAGGGCCCGTGGGATTAGTCGAGGTGCGCGCAAGCTACCCGGATACCCACGTTAAACTAAAAAAAATGATTTAAAATTATATTATTATAATAATAATAACTATTTTTTTCACCCGTTCGAAATCCAGACTAAGCTAAGATTAATAAATAAATCATGGGCCAAATCTTATAACTAGAGGTATAGTTCCTTGTTAAGAGTTTGAAACTTATACTATGAAATAAAAGTTATTCAATTACTATAAATTATAAAACCAATTACCTAAAATTTGCAATTATTTTTTTAGTGTAATTTAAACCAATAGTATTAATCTCTTACAATAAATTTACCTGACAAATGAAAAGGTTCATCGTTAAAATTAGTCATTGATCCATACACGAAACCTTAATAACTAAAATTGGCCTAGGTTTGAGAAACCTGTCCAAAAAATAAATAAAAATGTGTTGGGATGGGTTCTTGTTTAATGAAAAATAATTTTTCCAATATGCCCAAAAGATAAAATACCCCATCTATCCATGAACCTGATGTTTCTTTTTTTATTTATTTGGCATTAGGGTAGTTTACGGTTAACAGGAAACGAATTATAAAGCATGGCGAGCATAGATATTAATTCCAGCCTGCTCTCACAGCTTAATTTGATAACTCGATGTTCATAACATGATTTATATCGAGTTTTAAAAATAAATAAAAATTGAACTAGTTAATTTGATAATTAATTTATAACTTGATAAAAACCTAATCTATTTTTTTAATTCTTTTTAAATAATAACATCATTTTGAATTAATCAAGCTAATTTATATTAATTTATCAATCTTATAACCTAAATATCGAGTCAGGTTGCACTTGATAACTCTAATGATGAGTAAGACGAGAAGTGAAAGACTTTTTTTTTTTGAAGAAGATGGGACAAGGATCACTTGCCAACTTGAGTAGTGCATTCTTATCTTTTGATACCTACATTTTAATTAGGCTGGTTGGTAATTGGAAACCCTAAAAATTTAAATTTTATTTTTGTTTAAAATTAAATTTTTTTATGTTTTTAGATAGTTTTGATGTATTGATATCAAAAATAATTTTTAAAAAATAAAAAATATTGTTTTAATGTATTTTTAAGAAAAAAAAATACTTTAAACCGCAACCCCTACCATATCTCCAAACACCAACCCTCTAGTATCACATTAAAAAAACTGTTTAGCAGTCCACCTTCCAGATTTTGAGGGTCTAATATATGCCCACACCTTTTAGAGGATTACAATGATCATTTTTCTTATTTTATTGTACATAATTGTGTTTCAAAAAGGGCAAATGAAGCCTATAAACATATAGGCAGTGGACTTATTGGGATGCCACATGCAATATGAACAGTGTACTATTTATTGGTGGGCAATAGTTTTGTATAATGAATTAAATTGTGCTCTAGTTTCAAAAATAATTAATAGAATTAAAAAGAAGATGTTTTTTCGAATAAATTAATAAGTATTAAATTTAACATAGTCAACACCTTCAATAATTAATTAATTTTGAAACTAGAGGAATTATCTTTAATTTATTTTGAAAAGTTAAAGGAAATAATTTATAATTCACTCGATCGAGTATAAGATAGAACATTAATGTAACCAAGATTCAATTATTTGTTATACTTATTTACTTACCTTATGTTATTATTATAATAATAGTTGACTCTAGTTAGGTTTAAAAAAACATGATGAGAGTTAATTTTATTGGATCTAGTCGATTGAACGTATTTTAATCAAAATTTAATTTAATTATTTTTAAAATAATATTGTATTAGCTTAAAACAAACATAAAACAACATTATTGTTTTTTACACGAGGCAGGAGCCAAGAGCCAAATTTAATAATTTGAAAATGAGTCACAACAAGTGGAAGATGTCCAGATTCATACGGTAAGAACGGTAAGAAACGGTGGGTGAATTAAAATATAATTGTTTTTGTATTTTAAAAGTGTTTTTATAAAAATTTAATTTTTTATTATTATTTTCTTTGTTTTAAATTAATACATTTTTTAATATTTTTAAATAATTTTAATGCGCTGATATTAAAAATAATTTTTAAAACATAAAAAATAATAATATTTTGATGTTTTTTAAGTGAAAAATACTTTAAAAAATAACAGCAACCACACTTCATAATAAAAATGATGGGAGACAAATCATCTAGGTGGTGGTCCAGTGGTAAAAACTTGGGACCAAGAGGTTTGCTCGCTCTGTGGTCTCAGGTTCGAGCCCTGTGGTTGCTCATATGATGGCCACTGGAGGCTTCCATGGTCGTTAACTTCAGGGCCCGTGGGATTAGTCGAGGTGTGCGCAAGCTGGCCCGGACACCCACGTTAAATTTTAAAAAAAAAAAATGGTGGGAG
>Ga0307510_10008507_pt1 | contig 12231 bp, 4 predicted proteins | sample 12_EM_MG_FD_207224 | JGI IMG/M metagenome (GOLD analysis project Ga0307510, IMG submission 207224) | Populus trichocarpa ectomycorrhiza microbial communities from riparian zone in the Pacific Northwest, United States - 12_EM | ecosystem: Host-associated > Plants > Roots > Unclassified | place...
GTTTAACGTCTGACAATTTCACTGGTTTCGCTATGAACTCCTCAGCTCCTTCCTCCAAACATCTGTTTTTATTCCAAATTTTAGTATAGAAAAAAATATTTTAAAAACCATGCACTGAAGAATTGATGGAGTAATGAAATATCACACCGGTCGATTCGAGCCATCACGTTCTCCGATGACATAATCACAACCGGTATTTCTCTGAAACTAGATGATTCCTGCTCAATACACAAGATTTATCAACATTTTTTGCTTTATTTAATTCAAAAAATTAAAATAGTAAAGACCCACCTTGATTTTCTTGAGCAACTCATATCCTGTCATTCCAGGCATACAGTAGTCGGTAATTATTAGATCCACCTTCAACCCCTGAGAAATAAAATTAATCAGGAAATAAATAAATAAATAAAAACTCAAAATAATTGATATGATATGTTATTCTTTCACTGACCTCAAAACCAGCAGATGAGGAGGAGGAGGAGGAGGAGGAGCTGCTCTTGTCTTCTTCGTCGTCGTCTAATAATCCAAGCAGTTTTAGAGCTCCCCATCCACTGTCCACCGCTGTCACTGCGAACAAAATCCAAACCAAAACTTCAACCTCAAGTTAAGAATACTTAATCACTCGTAATCGAATCAAAGACACGGACGAAGCTTACCTTTACAAGATGAAATTTTGAGCAAACGCTCGATGACTTTGCGGTCAACAAAACTATCATCCACTGCCAGTACATGAACTTCTTCCTCTTCATTATCTGATTTAGAATTGGGTGAGAGATCGAGGCAGTTCATCTTCTCTGACATCCAACGATTTGAAACAATACTGTTAGAACCCATACCCGATTTTCCTTCGAGAGCAGGCAGAAACACGGCTCTATACGTCTCGTGCCCTTTGCTTTTTGTATATGCTCTGCCCTGCTTGTGGTTATGGCATAATTGACAAAGGACCCAACAATGCTAATATATATATATATATATATATATATTCTGGTTTTTATGTTGCATGAGGTTATAAATTTAGAATTGAAAGATTGGTTTTTAAAAAATAAAAATATGTTTGGTTCGAAAGAATAAAAATATAAATTTATTATGTTCTAGAGATGAATTTGTATTGTTAAAGTATGATATAATTGTGCTGAAAAATAACTAATAATATTTTATTAATTATTATTATATATTTATTGTTAAAAAGAAAAGAAGTAAACATAACTATTTTAAGGAAAGTCTATAAATATTGTATCTCTTATAGTTTTTAAACCTGATATATGAATTTAACTGGGGGTAAATATTAGATGGTTATATAAGTTTACTTGAATTTATTTTATTTTATTTTATAAGAAATTAAAAAAATATTATTTTAAAAAAATAGATTTTGACTTGTTTTTTTAGGATTAATTCGATCTCGAGTCAACCCGAGTTAAATTTTTTTATTTTTTATTAAAATATGAATCAGACTAAATCCTTAATTACTTGAATGACGGGTCAACTTTGCTTTATTCATATATTTATTTATTTTTTTAAAAAGTTTCAAAAACATAATTAATAAAACATCACTAATTATTATAAAAAATTTCAATTCAAGAGAGATATATTCTTCCTGTCTTCACTATCTTTCCTAACAATAACTAAACATTGCTTTAAATAAAATAATCTCATTATTTTCCTCTATCACCGTACAAATAAATAAAAATCAATTATAATATCTATATTCGGATTAGTGTACTTTATCCAATTAATTTTTAAATAAAGTCAGTATTTCCTTCTAACAGTATTTTAAAAAATAAATAAATTATTATTTATTTCTGTGATGCCTACCTGTCTCTTTCAGTGGGTTGTCTCTTTGTTTTTTTATTCTTATTTTTCTTTATCTCTTTCTATTTCTCTCAAAATCAAATCTTTAGTTTCTCCCTCTAACAAATCTTGTCACCTGACGTTTTAGTGTGTGTCCCTTTCAATCTTTAATTTCTCTCCCTCCTTGACAAGGCTCAAATTCTGAAATCCCCTTAGGTGAGATCTCCAAATCAACATGAAATCTAACCCTGTATATTCGTATCGTGAGATATTGGTCATGTTCACAGACGCGTCATATTGAATGAGTTTTTGCAAGTATACTGTGCATTTGAATTGTTTTTTAGCTTAAATTTTGATTTTAATTTTAAATTGCTTTGATGTATATATATTAAAAATTAATCTAAAAAATAAAATATTTTTTTAATATATTTTTAAATAAAAAAATAATTTTGATTATTTATAAATTGGTTCAGTAGCCTAATAATCTTGAACTTTTAGACAAATCTTAAATGTGAAACTTAATTGGTGATGTAAGTAAATAAAAAATAATAATCAAGATGCACGAGTGAGTGATTTTTAGTATATGTTTTGTAATATAAGGTAAAATATTTTTTAATTAAAAATATATTTAAATAAAAAAATTATTATTTTTAATTTTTATACCAACACATTAAAATTATTAAAAATATTTTAAAAAATATTAATTTTAAAAATATTTTAGAAAAATCGAGAACTTGAATTTTGTCCTTTTCACAGAACAACGGAGCATGTGTAGGAGTGATGTGAAATTATGGTGACAAAACATAGTGAATTTATTTTGCCAGCAGCAGACGCGACAAGAGTGAGAACGAGGAGATTCGGGAGTCCCAAAGAGATCTAGTGGTGGGCCCATAATACCTTTTTCATCCTTGGACTTTTCCTGCGCTACATCCAAGTTTGTGTGGTAAGTAAATTTGTGGGTTTTTTAAAGTATTTTTTATTTAAAAATATATTAAAATATTATTTTAAAAAATTTATTATTATTGTTAGTATATAAAAAAATAAAAATATTAATTTTAAATAAAAAATTAAAATTTTATAAAATTTTAATTGCACCACTGTTGTAAATATACTTTAAATCTCTAGCATCTCTTGAATTATCTTCTCAAAAAAGATTGTTTGATATTTTTTTTCCTTGATATTTGTATCATTACATAACTTATCATTTCTTGTGTTATCTTTAAATAATTTTTTATTAAAAAAATATTAAATTATTTATATATATATTTTTTAAATATTTTTACGTATTAATATTAAAAAAATTTAAAAATATTATTATAATGTATTTTTCAATAAAAAAAACTCTTAGAAAACACTTTTCATCACACACTTCGCGTTCTAAAAAAATTCAATTTTTTTTTGCTAAAATTTAATATGATTTGTATGTTTTGGATCGTTTTGATGTGCTGATATCAAAAATAATTTTTAAAAAATAAAAAAAATTATTGGCATGCATTTCGACACGAAAAGTTATTTGAAAAGCAACCGCTACCACACTATCAAACATACTCTTATAAAAGTTCTAGTTTTTTCACTTAAATGACCTCTAAGTTCTCTTTAATAAAGCATTTTAGTCTGTTTTTTAAAATGTTTTTATTTGAAATAATATTAAATTGTTATTTTTTAAATATATGTTAATATGTTGATATCAAAAGTATAAAATTATAAAACATTTACTTTTATATATTTTTTATTAAAAAATATTTTTGTAAAAATATCATTCATTATTTGTCACACACTTATCTTAACACGTTAAAAACTAACTTTTTTTTTTTAGAAAACAAAAGGAAAAAGAAAACTGAGCTGTGCATGCAATAACCTAATTTTTTTTTCAACAAGAGGTAGACGTCGTTCATGGCAACAATCTATATAAACAATTTTAGCTAATATGATAATTATGCACTAAGAACTTGAGGTTAAAGAGTTTATTTCTATGTAATTTTAGGTTTGAACCTTATAGTTACTAATATAATGGTCACTGGAGATCTACATGGTCGTTAACTTAGGATCCGTGAAATTAGTCGATGTGCGCGCAAGCTGGTCTAAATACCAACATTAATAAAAAAAAATTATCACGTTTATGCCACAATCACTTTAACTATTTGATAATTGGTGAAGTTTTAAAGTGTTTAAACCATATTTATTAAACATAAGATATTTAATAATTTTGTACATTTAATTTTTTTTTTTGTTAATAAGTAAAACTAGAAAGAAGAAAATACAAGATGTTTCCATTCTAGATCAATCTTTACAAAAAGCCTCTTAAATTATTTAAAAGTTCGTGGTAGTATAATATTTAAATTATATATCATTTACATCCTTATTGTTTTTTAATGGAACCTTTAACTAATAAAACTATGGAATCATGTAAAACTATATAATATTTTAAAAAATTAAACATATATTTAGATGTGGAATATGTTACGTGCATATATCCTAAAATGATTTTTTGTTTGTTTGTAGTGATAATATTTTTTTCTAATTCTTTTGAACCATCATCAGTTGATGAACAGGGTGCATGGATTCAATAGATAGATGTAATATTAAAAATGTTTTAAGCTATTTATAAAATAATTAAATAATTAAAAATTTTATATACAAACTTTAGAATTTGGGTCATAAGCCAAATTACTGAATTTGGGTTATAAAGCTAAAATATAATATTAATATTAACAAACTAGTTGGTTGAGTTTTGATTTTTAATTTAAAATTATTGAATTGAAATTAATTTTAATTTCTTATTATATATATTTTATAAAATTTTAATTTAATTATTTTTATAAATAAAAACCAAATCAAATAAAAAATAATCACACATCACCCACCAACTATGAACCAAGAAGTGGTTGACTTGATAATCGTGAAAGGCAAATCTAAAGAAACCAAAAGCTTAGTACAAAGAGATCTAAATAAATAAAGTGGCAAATTTACTTTAGTCAAACCGGATCTCTAACGGGCGCATCAGGACCCACAAATTAACCTGTCTCCATTTACTTTTAAATGGTTATCAGAACATATGCAAGGTCGTCACCGTCCAATTTCTCTCCTCTCACCATTGATGGAGTCCTTTTCTGTTGCCAAGATGGGCATGGCTTCTTTGTAGCGCATATATATATATAGACACACACACAAGTTATGGCCGACCAACTGAATTAACTGTATGGATTGGATTTGATCATGATGAGGGTTCATGGAGAATCGAAGACTACTATGAAAGTTGGACAGCTAAATTCATCTTTCAAGAACTTTAAGCTTGAAAAGGATCAATGGCCGTGTGAATGATGTTTTTAATTCTGGAATCTCTTATTCCCCCTAAACCTGGACATGATATGGGGCATCTTTCCTGTTCAGCAAAATCATAGGTGCCTCTGTCCTTCCTGTCTTTACCGAGCAGGTAAAGACACATATTTCACCCACCCAAAGATTAGAGGATAATGGAAGGAGGGAGGGACAGCTAAATGATATACTATAATATTAAAGGCATAATAATATTGCTTTAGTTTAGGACAGCAAAAGCATTGCTATGTGGACTCGTGTGGAGCCAGCACAGGCTGCGAATATGTGAAATGAAGCTTTAAATAAACGGCTAGCTAGGGAATGAGGTATTGTTCTTGTGCTTGTTTCTTCAATTATTTGATGGATTAATCCCAGATAAACCTATCATCTTACTGTAGTTATGTTTTAAGCCAACAGCAAATCTGGTGAAATGGCTAATGTTATGAATTAATTCATGGGTGGAAAACAATTAATTGTGTTTATTTATATATGTTGTCCACTACTGCAAAACTTCTACAACTAATCTCATGGAGAAGTTGCTTCATCTTGTTCGGGAGCTATTCTTTGATACTGCAACCAAAAATCTTTAATTATGGCATTCTTTAATTTATTGATAGCAGAAATAATAAGATTTAACTTCCACTATATTAAATGGTGTGGATCATTACTCTTGAAAAGTTCGCGATGCATACATGCTTAAGATTTTTGAAAGCAACCGAACACGTCTGCCAAGCTGGTGCAGCAATGAGGACGGTCAGCTCCTGTTCTGCCAGATTCTTGGTCTCGGATGGAGTTGCCTGTGTATAACAGCATAGAGCCGTTCGTTTCTAGTTTCAGTTTAACTTATTTGCTTGTGATCTCAAATTCTCTCTCAATATATATATGCCGTGCTTCAAATTTGTTGCTGTCCGTCATCTTTGAAGCTTCAAAGACAGGCCTTCAACAACAGTTGTAGAGCATGTAAGCGCAGCTTGTTCTTTCCTACTCCGTAAGCATTATTCTAGTAAAACAAAGACATTATGAATTTACGCTGGATTCATTGTTTTTAACGCCTCCTTCTATAAAAGAAATTCGGACACATCAGTAGTATGCCACTCCATATTCTGTTTTGCAGAAAGATAGCCTTGTTTTTGTCGATAGCAGTTCACTCTTAATTGCATCTGAACACTCTGTCTTATCGCAGCAAACTCCTCCCCCATGTCAATCTCGTTGGTTTGGATCCGTTCTGCTTGCTGGATTAATATTTATAGGATGAGAAAGAACTCTCAACCTAGGGTTTTTTTTCTTTAGTCTCCTTTGAATGCTCTTAGAATATCTTGAATATTTTCAAGTACTGTAGCAACATGTTGGAAGATTTGGCATGGGAAATTTGATATGTCTGTTGAGCTTTCTTTCCATTGTTTTGTTGCACGGACTACGGACCCCGTGATGGATGGAAAGGATAGGAGGCATTGGCTGAGGGTTTGCATGTGGCATTGATTTACTGTAGTATTCGGTCGGAGACCAGTTATAGCTTTCAGGGGAGACCCTGGCCTGAGGCTCTTCCATATGGGATGGAATTTTACAGTGGCTGACTTCGGCCGATGGTCAATTGAATGGCAGCACTTAATTGCCTCGGAATCGAGTCGTGGTTTGCTCGAGTTAGGGATAAAATGATGCGTCACGGTAGGGATTGTAAGAGAATAAATCTTTTTGAACCTAACAATTTGTAGATTAGAAGCAAAACCAGCAGGAGAAGTAATGTGTTATTGCTTTCCCTCCCTGTAAGTTTCAATAACTTTCTCTCTGTATATATTACACCACTTTTTATTCCCTTTTAACCGTTATGTTTAGTTTGGAGTTTGGACGAGGGTAATTTATTCCTTTATGATACTGGCAGAAATGGAAGAGCGCGACAAAGATGAACAGGAGACGTTAAGTTTTTGTTTGTACCCAAGGATCTAAAAACTAAATCAAATTTCTCCATCCCAAAGCTCCTCAATTGTCTTGATAGGCCCCTTTTCTGAGATGTAATCTTCTCCGCGACATCCTCTGCTTTGGGGTATTTCACCGATCATCCTGGATTCTTCCTCGCTCAATGTCCAGTTGAGTATCTCAAGGTTCTCCTTCATCCTTCCTTTGTTGAAACTCTTCAGCACCACACAGACCCCTTGCTCAAATGCCCACCTGAGGCACACCTGTTTTTAAAACCCATGAATTCAGTCCTATTCTTGTGTGCGCGTGCATGTGTGTTTATCCATCCAAATGTAATTGTACGAGTAGAAGTGTTAAATGTTAAGAAAAGAGGATGCATGCATGCTAGAGTTAGGAGTATGAGCATACCTGAGCAACACTCTTTCCTTTAGCAGTTGCAATCTCTCTCAGTACTTCATTCTCCATAACCCTGTTGCTTCCCCAAATGGTTCCTCTGGTTCCCAAAGGAGCATAAGCTGTCAAAACGATTCCATTGGCCTCGCAGAATTCCCTTAGCTTGTTTTGTTGCCATAATGGATTGATCTCTACCTTCCAATTAGTTCCCACACTTTCACTTTTAATACATATATATATTTCATTTCTTGAAATCAAGGAAGTGATGCTTAATGATAAAGCCAAAAGTCATATTGCAAACTTACTTGATTAACTGCCGGAGGGATCTTTGCAAAGGCAAGGATGTCTGAAAGCTTTTTACAAGAGAAATTGCTGACACCAATGGATTTCGTGAGACCTAGATCTTGACATTCTTGCATAGCTTCCCATACGGATTTAAAATCCATAGGTAAAAGGTCTCCTTTGTTTATAGGGAACTCATAGGTCCCTGATCTCGAGCTCACAGGCCAATGAATTAGATAAAGATCAAGGTATTCCAGCTGAAGATTCCTGCATGCATGCATGGCGTAAATTAATTGATCATCAGGAGGAACATCATAGGATAAGCATCAAGATTTGCTTACGACAAAGTTGATAATCCTGGCTTTTAATCAATATGCCTGATTAGTAAAAACGAATATTGTTATACCGTAGACTCTTCTTAAGGGCTGGGAGGACAAGATCACCATGAGCATCACTGCACCATAGCTTCGAGGTGATGAAGAGCTCATCTCGTGATTTGATCAGCCCGCGAGATAAGGCTTCAGAAATTGCTTCTCCAAGTGGCTCCTCTGTTAGGTATAACGTGGCTGTATCAAAGTGTCTGTGACCAATCTCGATTGCTTGAAGAATGGCTGTTTTTGTTTCGTCAGATCCCTCTAGTGGAGAAGCTGATGTGCCCATCCCTAACACCGGCATTTTTCGGCCATCGGAGCTAACTAGAACGACTTCTGGAATTCTCACCGATTCGTTATCCATCTCTGCAACAGATACACGCGATCTAGGTTATCTGAAATGTTAAATTTAACAATCACAAGTTAATTTCAGCTTCTGTTTAAGCCTTCAAGAAAGGCATATCAAACTCTGGTTGCGAAATCTTTTTGTCAATTTTTTTCGCATGCAAGCTTATTTGTCTATTACTCTACAATTATCTCATAATAAACCACTCAATGATCCTAAAAATCATGCATAGGAGCATAAAACCATGTGGTTAAGATGAAATCTAGGTTTGGTTGACTGGTGTGTGAAGCTGCTGATGCCACCGATTTTATTTTTGTGGTAGTTTCCGAGATGATAGTAATGCCATTCATTCTGGCAAAATTAGGAGCCTTCTTCTAACTTCTTTTGGGTACAGGCTTAAATTTGGTTTCACTCATAACATGGATTAAGGCCAAGATAAGAGGTTAGGTTGGGTAAATTAATCTGGATAAAAAAAAGTGTGTATATATTAAAATGACATTATTTAAAAAAAAATAAAAAAAAAAATTAAATTTTTATCGAGAATTGATTCTTTAAGTAGTTTTATCAAATCAACTCTTAACTGGTTTTTTAAAACCCAACCTTAAATAAATCCTAGATCAACTCATCAGGCCAAACCAAATTTAATAATATTAGTCCATACTAGATTGCATGTTTTTTAACATGAAAAAAAAGAGACCATTGGAGCCTTGATATGGTACTCAAGACTTAGGCTCTGTTTGGGAGTATAATTGAGGTTGTTTTTCAAAATATTTTTTACAATAATATTTTTTAGTTTTTAAAATTTATTTTTGATATTAGCACAACAAAATAATCCAAAAATACCAAAAAAAATATTAATTTAAAGCTAAAAATAATTTTTTTTCAAAAACACGGTTAGATTACAATGCCAATTGGGGCTTTAATGCCAAAATTCTTTGATCCCATGAATGTATTTTTTTTATTATCTTTTTTTTTTTTCAGTTGGGCATTATAAGATAAGCATACCTTCCTCTCTTTTTTTCCTATTATCTATTCTTACTACATCTTCTTTTACAAGATGCATATACAAGATACACACACTAGCTATCTAACCTGCATTCTCTTGCGGGTTGTAATTTTTTTTTAAAAAAAAATATTAGGTATACAGGTTGCTTCAACATGTTTTTTTTTTTTTTACATAAGTGTAAATCAAAAAGCCTATGCAAGCATCTAATAAAATAAATAAGTCATTAACAATAACTAAAGAGAAATTGAAAAAAATAAGAGATAAATGTAGATCAAGATATTCAATCACATGAAGTGATGTAGTCACCCGATTGCGTTTAATGAACTTGTTTTCTAATGAAATCCTTATCCAATTACCTTTATATTCTAATTAACACATTTACCCTCATAATTATTCAAATCAAATTCAAATAATCATAACATTTCACCTATAAGTTTCATATCACATTCACAATTTCTTCAATTATTCATCAACCTATTTTTTCCTTTTCATGTATATTAACATTAATCCACAAAACACTAACTTAGACATTCACACATTCAACACAATTCTAAATACATTGCTCTTTTATGAAAAAATCATTAATATATCATTAGCGATACATGAAATGAATAGATCAAAGCATTATACCACTTATTTACAAAGAAAAATGAAGATGAAAAGCCCCAGTATAACACCCCGTAATTTATACACGTAAAATAGTTTTTTTAAGCCTTGAACTTAGAAAATCAGAGTAATATTTTTTTTTTACAAAATACAAGACTATTACGGTTTAGTCCTTACACTTTGATCTCTCTTCATTAAACAAGAGTACAAGGAATCGAACAACCTGCAAACATAGTATTTATAATAATATTTACTTTTTAGTTCTTAGGGAGTCAATGTATACATAATATTCAAAATCAATTATAATTTGATAATTGAAACTTAGTTTTCACATCTTCTCTATATTAACATACACATATGTCACTCATCAACTTAACCATTCTCAACTTCGTTGTTTACGTCCAATTAATCCATCATTTGAACCATTCATGCTGAATTTATATATATATTTCTACAACCCCATTATGTCATCCATTTTTTTCTTTTTACCCACATGTTGATGTTAATAGGCAACATTATCAATATAAAAAGAAACACAAAAAAGAATCATTCCTTTACAAAAAAAAAAAAATATCATATATTTTTCATTGATTTGACTTTTACACTTAACAATTCAAAATTCCCGTTCTTCGTACCCTTGATAATTTAGCACTGACTTGTCTTATGACGATTGATTTCAGTAGTATTATCATCATTTTTTTAACTTGTCATATTATATCAACACCATGACCCCATCGTTAACATATTTTCACCCCCATCCAGTAAAAACATGCTCAAGGTTTATTTCATCTTTCAGCTAAGTGGTACATTTCATCACATGATTGGAATATTATTGCATTATTTCTCCTTTGTATACTTGTATTTGGAGTGGATTCTTCTCACATAAATTTATAATTTTAGTTATAGTTTTAGTCGCACTTTTTATGTTGAATAACACGGTTGATAGTCACTTTCCAACACGTGGTTACCACAATTTCCAACAGGACATCATTCTGCTACTACTACAACCACAATTTATTTTCATAACACATTGAATGTCAAGTCAATCTGTATCATAAAAATACACACACAACCTGGAAACAAATTCCAAATTTTGTTATATATACTCTGTAAAACCTCTGGGCGAAAAATTATAAATTGACTAGTTTCATGTAAAAAAAAAAAGTCTTAACTCTCGATCGGGCTATCAAAAAACTTTGAAAATTTGCGTAGAGCCTTCTAATATGATGTCTTAGTTTGGGTTAAAATTTCAGAATTTTTAGAGAAATTCAGAAAATTTGACGAAAAATCACAATTTGACTGGTTTTATGTTCTTGGACATAATTTTAAATCCGGCCATCAGATTGAGCTAAACTTTTATGAGGAACTTTAAAATATATTGAATAAAATCTTGTTAAAATTTTAGAATTAACGGAGCTCGGTAGTGCTAGCAAAGAATAAGGACCGTCAAATGGAAGCAAAAAGACTCATTACGGGTAAAATGATAATTTGCCATTAAAAATAAAACAAGGCAGCCCCTTTTTGTTATGAACTGCCGACTAGGCAGTAAAAAATGTGAAAATAATAATAATAATAAGAGATGAACGTGAGAAATCAAGAGAAAAACAAGAAAAGTGAGAGAAAGCTTTGAAACTTGTAAGATTGAAAGACTTGAAACATTAAATTAACGAAGAATCAAGTGAAGGAAGGTATAAGAAAGGCGAGGAGGGCTGGCCACACTAGGAGGAGAAGAAAAGTTAGGAGAACTTAGATTGGTAAGCATGAAAAATTTAGATTCTTACTTGAATGAAGTGTTTTTGGGTTTATTTGAGTAAATTATCAAACAATGATAATTAAATTTAATTAAATTTCTTATATTCTTGATTTTTTAAAATTAGGGTTCTTATGAGAATTTGGGGATTTTGAGAAAAGTAGTAAACATGATGGAATTGAAGTAGAATAGTATAAAAATAGTGAATGTAAATAGTAATTAAAAAAGAAATTGAATAATTTTGAAGAAAAGAACTTGTAATTAAGGATGAGGAAATATAGGAATGAGGTTTTGATTGTTTTATGTTTGAGAAATGATGTTTTTTTTAATCTTATTTGAGGTATTCAAAATATAAACAAGTGAAGAAATATCATAAGAATGTGAAAAGAAGGAATAAATAAATGGTAGGAATAGTTCATGGGAGAATTCTTTAAGTGAGTTAAAAGAAGAAAATTGATTA
>Ga0307510_10008508_pt1 | contig 12229 bp, 15 predicted proteins | sample 12_EM_MG_FD_207224 | JGI IMG/M metagenome (GOLD analysis project Ga0307510, IMG submission 207224) | Populus trichocarpa ectomycorrhiza microbial communities from riparian zone in the Pacific Northwest, United States - 12_EM | ecosystem: Host-associated > Plants > Roots > Unclassified | place...
GAGCACCGGCATCACGGCGATCAGCAGGTAGGCGGTGATCAGCCAGGTCCAGCAGAACAGCGGCATCTTCATCAGCGTCATGCCGGGCGCGCGCATGTTGAGCACCGTGACGATGATGTTGATCGAGCCCATGATGGAGCTCGCGCCCATGATGTGCATCGCGAAGATGCCGGCGTCCATCGAGGGGCCCATCTGCAGCGTGAGCGGTGCGTACAGCGTCCAGCCTGCCGCCGGCGCGCCGCCGGGCATGAAGAACGAGCCGACCAGCATCAGCGCGGCCGGGATCAGCAGCCAGAAGCTGAAGTTGTTCATGCGCGCGAAGGCCATGTCGGCCGCGCCGATCTGCAGCGGGATCATCCAGTTCGCGAAGCCGACGAACGCCGGCATGATCGCGCCGAACACCATGATCAGGCCGTGCATCGTCGTGAACTGGTTGAACATCTGCGGGTTCACGAACTGCAGGCCGGGCTGGAACAGCTCGGCGCGGATCAGCAGCGCGAGCACGCCGCCGACCATCAGCATCGTGAACGAGAACAGCAGGTACATCGTGCCGATGTCCTTGTGGTTCGTCGCGTAAAGCCAGCGGCGCCAGCCGTGCGGCGCGCCGTGGTCATGGTCGTCGTGTGCGTGGTCGTGGCCGGGGGCGTGATGGTCGATGACTGCGCTCATGGCAATTCCTGTGTTCTGTACAACGGTGTCTGGGTCGAAGGCGTTCTATCGACGCGTCACTTGCGGGCAGCGGCCACGTCGGACGGCTGCACCAGCTGACCGGTCTTGTTCGACCAGTTGTTCTTCGTGAAGGTGATGACGGCCGCCAGTTCGGTGTCGGAGAGCTGCTTCCACGACGGCATCGCGCCGTTGTTCTGGCCGTTCAGCACGACGTGGATCTGCTTGGTCTTGTCGGCGTCCTGCACGACCGGATCGCCGTCGAGCGCCTTGATCGGGCCACCGCCCTTGCCGTTGGCCTGGTGGCATGCCGCGCAGTTGGCGGCGTAGACCTTCTCGCCGCGCGCCTGCAGGTCGGGCAGGGTCCAGACCTTGGCCGGGTCGTCGGCCAGCGCGGCCATTTCCTTCTTCTTGCCATCGACCCACTTGGTGTAGTCGACCTGCGACAGCACCTTCACGTGGATCGGCATGTAGGCGTGTTCCTTGCCGCACAGCTCGGCGCACTGGCCGTAGTAGTCGCCGACCTTCTCGGCGCGGAACCAGGTGTCGCGCACGAAGCCGGGGATCGCATCCTGCTTGATGCCGAACGACGGCACCATGAACGCGTGGATCACGTCGGTGGCGGTGGTGATGATGCGGATCTTCTTGTCGACCGGCACGACCAGCGGGTTGTCGACCTTCAGCAGGTAGTTGTCGACCGGTTCGGGCTTGCCCGAGTCGGACGATTCGCGCTGGCCCACATCGAGCGTCGAGACGAAGCCGATGCCCTCGCCTTCGCCGGTGAGGTAGTCGTAGCCCCACTTCCACTGGATGCCGGTGGCCTTGATGGTGAGGTCGGCCGCGCTCGTGTCCTTCATCGCGACGACGGTCTTGGTGGCGGGCAGCGCCATGAAGATCACGATGATGAATGGCACGATGGTCCAGACGATCTCGACCGTGGTGCTCTCGTGGAAGTTCGCCGACTTCGCACCCTTGGACTTGCGGTGCTTGAAGATCGAATAGAACATCACCCCGAACACGCCCAGGAAGATGACGGTGCAGACGACGAGCATGAAGTAGTGCAGCCAGCGCTGGTCGCGCGCGATCTCGGTCACCGGGAACGGCAGGTCGATCCCGTTCACGGTCGGCCCGCCCGGCAGGCTGTTCACGGCGAGCGCCGCATGCGTCGCCAGCGTCGCGCCCAAGGCCAAGCCGACTTGCCCGACCTTTTGCCAAAGTGCCTTCATCGTCATCATGGTTGTCACTTCTGTTTTCAGTTTGATTCCGCTGCGGGCTGCGCGCTGCCGGGTTGCCAGCGCCGCAATGCCCAACGCAATTCATCGGCCAGCTGCGGGCGCAGTTCGGGGCGCACGAAGCGCCCCACCGCGATGCGCTGGCCCTGGCCCGACAGCTCGACCAGCGAGCCGTCGCCATGTTCCGGTTCGACCCGCACCCAGGCCGGCACGAACTCGGCGCGGTGCGTGATCCGGCCGGAGGTGTGTTCAACGGTCAGGCGCCCGCCCGCGAGCTGGATGCTCTCCTGATCGGCGGCGTGGCGCGCATACAGCAGCAACGCGGCGCCCACGGCCAACATCTCGAGGCCGGCGAACGGCATGACGAGCGGCGCGCCCTGCAGCCAGAACATCAGCGCGATCGCCATCGACAGCACGCACAGCGACGCATAGAACAGAACCGCCTGGCGCGGCGTGACCGAGCAGTTGCGCTTGAGCAGCCACTGCATCACGCGCTCGCTCCCGCCCGACTCGGCGCCGAAGCGCAGCGGAGTGCCCATCGCCGCAGGGCCGATGGAGGGGTGAGTGAGGGTTGCTGACATCGCGCGCGAATGGTGAAGTCGGGTGCCGAAGGGTGCCTGAGAGTGCTAGCGTGCCTGTCGTGCCTGCCGTGCTGCTAGTGCCTTGCCGTTACTGCCTTGAAATCCTGCCGTCCAAACAAACATCTACTTGGAGGCGCCCGGCAACCCACACCGCGCGCGATGGTTCATGCCGATTCGGCAGAGTCCAACCGCGGGAGTTTAACGCAGCGAGGGCTTGGTCTTGGGTCGGCCGTGGCTTGAACGCACCATGGCGCGCATGTCGTCCAGCGACACGGTCGTCGCCTCGCCGGGACGCAGGCGCGGCGCCGCCTTGAAGGCGTGTCCGTAGGCCACCTCGAAGCTCAGCCCCAGCGTGCCGTCGGGTGCCGCCAGCGATTCGAGTTCGCGCTCCAGGCGCGCGCGCCAGCGCGGCGTGCGCAGGCCCTGCGCGCGATCGGGGGCAGCGTTGGCGCCGAGCGATCGCAGCTCGTCGAGCAGCGCGCGCGGATTGCTCCAGGTCAGGGTCAGCGTCTCCTGGTCCATCACCGGGTCGGCGAAGCCCGCCTGCACCAGCATGTCGCCGAGGTCGTGCATGTCGACGAAGCCGGGCGTCGGCGACGGCCAGCCCAGCCGCTCGTACAGCGCGCGCAATTCGCGCAGCGTGCCAGGCCCGAGGCACGAGAACATCACGAAGCCATCGGCGCGCAACAGGCGCTGCCACTGCTCGATCAGCGCGGCCGGGTCGACGACCGCGTGCAGCATCATGTTGGCCCAGATCAGGCCCGCGCCCGACGGCAGCGCGGCATCGCTGCTGGTCATCACCTCCACCGGCGCGCCGGTCCAGCGCTCGGCCGACCACCAGGGCCGCTGCGCCCGTTCGCGGCTGCGCTCGGCCCACACCGCATCCGGCTCGACCAGCACACGCCGGGCTTTCGGATACGCCTTGCCCAACAACGCCGCGCCGGCACCAAGCCCGCTCCACCAGTCGATCACCAGTTCGGGCTGGTGCAGGATGACCTCGAGCTTCTCGGCCATGCGCCGCGCCACTTCGGCGTGCAGCCAAGGCGCTTCGGGCGCGCGCGCCAGGCGGCGCAAGGCGGTGTCTACCGCGACGGGATCGAGGCGTCGCGCGCTGAGTTCGGAAGCAGTGACCATGGTCGGCCCAGTATATTGACGCGTGCCGTTCACCCGCCTCCTCGACGCCGCCCAGCGCCTGCCCAGCCTGTGCGCGGTGTGCCACGGCTGGGGCACGCAACGGGTGTGCGGCGTGTGCGTGACGCGCTTCGCGGCACCGCACGCGCGCTGCCGGCAATGCGCGTTGCGCGTGCCGGATGGCGTGAGCCTCTGCGGCGCCTGCCTGACCGACCCGCCGCCCTACGCGCATGCACTCACCGGCGTCGACTATGACCACCCCTGGGACGGCCTGATCACCCAGTTCAAGTTCCACGGCGCGCTCGACCTCGCACCGGCGCTGGTCCGGCGCTTGACGACCGCGTTCGATCACAGCGGCGCTGCTGCGCCGTCGCTGCTGTTGCCGGTGCCACTGAGCGCCGAGCGCCTGCGCGAGCGCGGCTACAACCAGGCCTGGGAACTCGTGCGCCGACTGGCCCGCGCGCTGCGATGCGCGAGCGACGCGCACCTGCTGCTGCGCGTGAAGCACACGCCGCATCAGCTGGCGCTGGCACCCGAACGCCGCGCCGACAACGTGCGCGGCGCGTTCGCCGTCGAGCCGCGCCGTCTTGCCGAGGTGCGCGCCCGCCACGTCACGCTCGTCGACGATGTGATGACGACGGGCGCCACGGTGGCCGAGCTCGCGCGCGTGCTTCTGCGGGCCGGTGCGGCGGAGGTGTCGGTGTGGGTCGTCGCGCGCACGCCGCGGCCCGACGACCTGCCCTGACGCGCCGCGCCGAATCGGCAGGCCACAATCGCGCCCCATGTTCAACATCGTCCTCGTGCACCCGGAGATCCCGCCGAACACCGGCAACGTGATCCGCCTCGCGGCCAACACCGGCTGCGCGCTGCACCTGATCGAGCCGCTCGGCTTCTCGATGGACGACAAGAACCTGAAACGCGCCGGGCTCGACTACCACGAGTACGCACCGGTGCGCCGGCATGCGTCGTGGGAGGCGTTCATCGCCGCGGCGGCGCCACCACCCGATCGGCTGTTCGCGTTCACGACCAAAGGCAGCCGGCCGTTCGCCGATGTGGCCTGGCGCGCCGGCGACTGGCTGGTGTTCGGCTCCGAGACCGCCGGCCTGCCCGCCGCGGTGCGCGACACCTTCGACACCGCCCAGCGCGTGCGTCTGCCGATGCGCGCCGATCAGCGCAGCCTGAACCTCAGCAACGCGGTGGCGGTCGCGGTGTTCGAGGCATGGCGGCAGTGCGGCTACGCGGGTGGCGCGTAGGCGTCGGCGTTGTAGCGTTCCATCCAGCGCTGGGGCCGCTCCAGCGGCACGAAACCGTAGCGCGCGTACAAGGCCGGCGCCGAGCTGGTGACGAGCGCGGCGCGGCGCAGGTCCTTCAGCTCGGGATGCGAGACCACCGCCTCGGTGAGCAGCGCGCCGACACCGCGGCCGCGCTGCGATTCGATCACGAACACATCGGCCAGCCACGCGAACGTGGCGCGGTCGGTGACGACGCGCGCCAGGCCGATCTGCGCGCCGTTCTCATACGCGCCGAAGCACAGCGAGTTCGCCAGCGCACGCTCGACGCGCTCACGCGTGATGCCGCGCGCCCAGTGGGATTCGTTGCTGAGGAAGTCGTGGATCAACGCGACATCGAGCCGCGCCGCGTCGGTGCTGATCTCGATCACGCTGCGTTCACTCCGGCTGCACGCCCGCGGCCTTGATGACCTTGGACCAGCGGTCGCGCTCGGTCTTCATCAGGCCCGAGAGCGCTTCGGGCGCCGTGCCCGCCGCGCTGAAGTATTGGCCGAGGATCTTCGCGCGCACGTCGTCGCTCTTGATGATGCGGATCAGCTCGTTCGACACGCGGTCGACGATCGCGCGCGGCGTGTTCGCCGGCGCGAGCACCGCCTGCCACGAGATCGCCTCGAAACCCGGATAGCCCTGTTCGACCAGGCTGGGCAGGTCGGGCAGCGAGCCGGCGCGGCCCAGCGTCGTGACGCCCAGCGCCTTCAGCTTGCCGGCGCGGATCTGGCCGATCGCGATGCCCGGCACCATGAAGCCGGCCTGCACCTGGCCGGCGAGGATGGCATTGACGACCTGCGGAAAGCCTTGGTACGGCACGTGCACGATGTCCAGGCCCGCGCGGGTCTTGAACAGTTCCATCGCGAGGTGCGCGGCGCTGCCGTTGCCGACGCTGCCGTAGTTGAGCTGGCCCTTCTTCTCCTTCGCGATGCGCACGAAGTCGGCCAGCGTGTTCGCGCCCAGCTTCGGATCGACCACGAGCACGTTCGGCGACGTGGCCACCAGCGTGACCGGCGCGAAGTCCTTGACCGGGTCGTAGTTCAGGTTCTTGCTCAGCAGCGGCGCGGTCACGAGCGGGCCCTGGATCGTGAACAGGAAGGTGTAGCCATCGGGCTCGGACTTGGCCACCACCGCGGTACCGATGTTGCCGCCGGCGCCGGCCTTGTTGTCGACGATCACCGGCTGGCCCAGCGCATGGCCGAGCGGCTCGGCAACCAGGCGCGCGATGATGTCCGGCGAGCTGCCCGGCGGGAACGGCACGACGAGCTTGATCGGCCGGCTCGGCCAGGTCTGCGCGAACGCAGGTGCGGACAACGCGGCGGCTGCCGCGACGGTGGTGTGCAGGAACGCGCGGCGTTGCATCTTCGTTGTCTCCATGACGATCAGGTCTCGGGCCGCGCGCCGCGGCCCATCAGTTGTTCGAGCGCTTGCGCCGGCTTGAGGCGGCCATCGATCACCGCGGCCACCGCTTCGGTGATCGGCATCTCGACGCCGGCCGCACGCGCACGCTGCAGCACCATCGGCGCGGTGACGACGCCTTCGGCCACGTGGCCCAGCTCGGTGAGGATCTGCGCCAGCGGCAGCCCTTGCGCGAGCAGCCGGCCCACGGTGCGGTTGCGCGACAGATTGCCGGTGGCGGTGAGCACCAGATCGCCCAGGCCGGACAAGCCCATGAAGGTCTCGGCGCGCGCACCCAGCGCCACGCCCAGCCGCGTCATCTCCGCGAGGCCGCGCGTGACCAGCGCGGCGCGCGCGTTCAGGCCGAGGCCTTCGGCGCCGGGCATGGCGTCGTTGAGGCTTGCGGAGCGCATGCCATCGGCCATGCCCGCGGCGATCGCCAGCACGTTCTTCACCGCGCCGCCGACCTCCACGCCCACCGGGTCGTCGGACGTGTAGACGCGCAGGCTCTCGCTGTGAAGCGCCTGCACCGCGTCCTGGCAGAGCGAGTCGTCGGCGCTGGCGGCGACGAGCGCCGTGGGCTGCCCGCGCGCGACCTCGATCGCGAAGCTCGGCCCCGACAGCACGCCGGTGCGCAGCGTGGGCGCGAACTCGCGCGCGAGTTCATGGCCGAGCCGGCCGCTCACCGGCTCGAAGCCTTTGCACAGCCACAGCACGCCGGCCGCATCGGTGCCGATGCGGCGCAGCATGTCTTCGAGCCCGGCCATCGGCGTCGCGACGATCACGAGCCCGTCACGCGCATGCGCGAGCGCAGCGGAGAAATCGGTGTCGATGTGCAGCGCCTGCGGCAGGTCTATGCCCGGCAGGTAGACATCGTTGCGGCGCGCGGCGCGCATCTGTGCGGCCTGCGCCGCATCGCGCGCCCACAGCCGCGTGGGATGGCGCGCGCACACGCTCACCGCGAGCGCGCTGCCCCACGCGCCGGCACCGAGGACCGTGAGGTTCATCGGTCTGACGTGCGGCGCGCGCGCTGCCGGGCGAAGCCGCTCAGTTGACGGTGGGGCTGTTGGCCGAGCCGTTGATCTGGCCGGCGGCCTGCGCCTGCTGCGCTTCGAACATCGCCTGGAAGTTGACTTCGGACAGCAGCACCGGCGGGAAGCCGGCGCGCGTGCAGACATCGGACACGATGGCGCGCAGGTACGGGTAGATGATGCCCGGGCAGGCGATGCCGATGATGGGCTGCAGCTGGTCTTCGGGGATGTTGCGGATCTCGAAGATGCCGCCTTGCTTGGCCTCGACCAGGAACAGCACCTTGTCGTTGACCTTGGTCGTGACGGTGGCGGTCACGGTCACCTCATAGACGCCGTCGCCGATCGGCTCGGCACCCAGGCCGAGGTTGATCTCGACTTGCGGCTGGCCTTGCTCAAGCAGGATCTGCGGCGAGTTCGGTTGCTCGAGCGAGAGGTCCTTCAGGTACAGGCGTTGAATCTGGAAGACCGGGGTTTGGGTGTCGTCAGCCATGAGAGTCTCGTGTTGGATTGAAAAGCCCGCGTGCGCTGTGCAGGCGGGCGTTGTGCGGGCGAGATTATCCCTGAGCGCGACGGGCGCTCAGCCCGCGTTCAAAAGCGGCATCAGTTCGCCGCGCTGATCCAGCGCCACCAGGTCGTCGCAACCGCCCACGTGGGTGTCGCCGATGAAGATCTGCGGCACCGTGCGGCGGCCGGTGAGCGCCATCATCTGGGCACGCTGCGAAGGATCGAGATCGACGCGGATGTCCTCGATCACCTCGACCCCGCGCTTCTTCAGCAAGGCCTTGGCATGCACGCAATACGGGCACACCAGCGTGCTGTACATCTTGACGGCTTGCATCGCGGCTTTTCTCGACTCGGTTGCTCAGGCGGTCTTCTTCTCGACCGGCAGGTTGGCCGCGCGCCAGGCTTCCAGGCCGCCGGCGAGTGCCCGCGCGTTCTCGAAGCCGAGCTTCTTCAGCGTGGCCACTGCCTTGCCGGCGCGGCTGCCCGTGGGGCACACGACGACCAGCGGCAGCGCCTTGTTCTTCGGCAGGTCGTTGCTCGACTCCAGGCTGCCCAGCGGCACGCTGCGCGAACCGGTGGCGTGGCCGGCGGCGTATTCGGCCGGTTCGCTGACGTCGATCAGCACCGCCTTCTCGCGGTTGATCAGCTGCACCGCGTCGTTGGTCGACAACTTGCCGGCACCGCCCGCGTTCTTGCCCAGCATGGGCCAGATCAGCAGACCGCCCGAGACCGCGGCCGCGAGGAACAGGAACCAGTTGTCGATGAAGAACTTCACGGGGCGGCCAATGGGTTTGGGAAAGAGCGCGATTATAGAATTCGCCCAACTCCCGCCTCGTCTGGCGCCACGATCCCCCCACACCATGCACAAGCTCGTCCTGATCCGCCACGGTGAGTCCACCTGGAACCTGGAGAACCGCTTCACCGGCTGGACCGACGTCGACCTGACGCCGCTGGGCGTGCAACAGGCGCAGCAGGCCGGCCGCTTGCTCAAGGCCGAGGGCTACGAGTTCGACGTGGCCTACACCTCGGTGCTCAAGCGCGCCATCTGGACGCTGTGGCACACGCTCGACCAGATGGACCGCACCTGGCTGCCGGTGCGCAACGACTGGCGCCTGAACGAGCGCCACTACGGCGCGCTGCAGGGCCTGAACAAGGCCGAGACGGCGAAGAAGTTCGGCGACGATCAGGTGCTGGTCTGGCGCCGCAGCTACGACACGCCGCCGCCGGTGCTCGATGCGGCCGATCCGCGTTCCGAGCGCAGCGACCTGCGTTACGCCGCGTTGAATCCGAGCGACGTGCCTCTCACCGAATGCCTGAAGGACACCGTGGCGCGCGTGCTGCCGCTGTGGCACGAAACCCTGGCGCCCGCCATCAAGTCGGGCCAGCGCCTCGTGATCGCGGCACACGGCAACAGCATCCGCGCGCTCGTGAAGTACCTCGACGGCATCTCCGACGCCGACATCGTCGGCCTGAACATCCCGAACGGCATCCCGCTGGTCTACGAACTCGACGACAACCTGAAGCCGATCCGCCACTACTACCTGGGCGATGCCGATGCCATCGCCAAGGCGGCCGCCGCGGTCGCGAACCAGGGCAAGGCCTGACGCGTCGTCAGACCCGCCGGGTCGTCGTCAGGCCGGCCGCTTCGCGAGCAGCGCCCACACGCCGGCCACGCTGAGCAGCGTGCCGCCGCTCAGGTTGAAACGCCGCTGCGCCCGCTCGGAGGCCAGCACGCGCCGCGCCGCGCCGGCGAACACCGCGTAGAGCGTCGCGTTCAGCGCCGCCATCACGACGAAGGTGATCGCCAGCACCCAGAGCTGCGGTGCGACCGGCGCCGCCGGGTTCAGGAACTGCGGCAGGAAGGCGACGAAGAACACGATGCCCTTGGGGTTCAGCGCCGTGACGAGGTAGGTGTTGGCGAACAGCTTCCAGCGCGATCCGGTCGCGGCGGGCGCCTGTACCTCGGTCGGCGACACGCCGGCACGCAACAGCTTGATGCCGAGGTAGAGCAGGTACAGCCCGCCGGCGAACTTGACCGCGGTGAACCAGAAGGCCGACGACGCCAGCAGCGCGCCCAGCCCGAGCAGCGAGACGACCAGCGCGGTCGAGTCGCCCAACGCCACCGCCGCGACCAGCGGCAGCTTGGCGCGTCGGCCGTGCGAAACCGAGTAGCTGATCACCGTGAGGATGGTCGGCCCCGGGATGATGAGCAGCACGGCCGATGCCGCGACGAATGCGAGCCAGTGTTCGATCGACATGAAGACTCCCTGATCCGAAGACGATGTTCAAGCCAGCGCAGCAGCGATCTGCGCGCGCAGATTGTCCGACAGCGCGCGGCGCTCCGCACCGTCGCTGCGTTGCGGCGGCAGCAGATGCACATGCGCGACCACGCCCTCGCCGCACGCGACGCGCCACAGGCTTTGCACCAGCGTCGTCGCGCCGACGAACTCGACCGCGCGGCTGACCGGCTCGCGCGCATCGGAAAAGCGCAGTGCGACCGCCTGGACCGGCGTGGCGGTCGAGATCGCGGCCTGCAGCAGATTGGCGTGGAAAGGCAACAGCGCGTGGCCGTCGGACGTGGTGCCTTCCGGGAACACCGCGACGGTCTCGCCGGCCACCAGCGCCTGCGCCATCACATGCACCACGCGCAGCGCATCGCGCTTGCGTTCGCGCTCCAGGTACAGCGTGCCGGCCGCGTCGACCAGCCTGGACAGCACCGGCCAGTGCTTCACGTCGGCCTTGGAGACGAAGCGCGCCTGCGGGCACACCGCGTGCACCGCCATGATGTCCAGCCACGACACGTGGTTGGCGACGAGCAGCGTGCCGCCGCGTTGCGGCTCGAGCGGCGTGCCGTGCACCTGCAGCGCGATGCCCATCGTGCGCAGCATCTTCGTCGCCCACCACTGGATGCGCGCGCGCCGCTGCGCCGCATCGAGCCCCGGGAACCGCAGCAGCACGATGGCCACGCCATGCAGACAGTGCGCGACGCCGCCGAACAGCCGCGCCGCCGCGCGCAGCGTGCGGCTCATCCTTGCGCGTCGAACGCCACGCTGCCGGCCACCAGCGTGCAGCGCACACGGCCGGGCAGCTCGTAGCCGGCAAACGGCGTGTGCTTGCCCTGGCTGCGCAACGCGGCTGGCGTGACCTGCCAGTGCGCGCCCGCATCGAACACGCACACATCGGCCACGCCGCCTTCGACCAGGCGGCCCGCGCTCGCGGCCAGCGAGCCGAGCGCGTCGCCGATCACCGCGACCGGCGCGGTGGTCACGGTCGCGAGCGTGCGCAGCAGCGGCACACCATCGTCCGCGCCCCACTTCAGCGCCAGGCTCAGCAGCAGTTCGAGGCCGCTCGCGCCGGGCTCGGCCTCGGCGAACGGCAGCGTCTTCGCATCGGCGTCGACCGGCGTGTGGTCGCTCACCAGCGCATCGATGGTGCCGTCCGCCAGCGCGGCGCGGATCGCATCGCGATCGCGCTGCTGGCGCAGTGGTGGCGTCACGCGCATCGCGGCGTTGAAGTAGCCGATGTCGATATCCGTCAGGTGCAGGTTGTTGACGCTGACATCGCAGGTCACCGGCAGCCCTTCGGCCTTGGCGCGGCGCACGAGTTCGATGCCGGCAGCGCTGCTGAGGCGGCACAGGTGCACGCGCGCCCCGGTGTCGCGCACGAGTTCGAAGACGGTCGCGAGCGCGATCGTCTCGGCGATGCTCGGCACGCCGGCCAGGCCCATGCGCGTGGCCAGCGCGCCCTTGGCCGCGACGCCGTTGCCCAGCCACGCGTCGTTCGGCCGCAGCCAGGTGGTGTAGCCGAAGGTCGCGGCATACATCAGCGCGCGGTGCAGCACCAGCGTGTCCTTCAGGCTGACCTCGGCCTGCGAGAAGCCGACGCAGCCGGCGTCGGTGAGCTCGGCCATCGCGGTCAGCACCTCGCCCTTCAGCCCACGCGTCAGCGCGCCCAGCGGGTACAGGTGCGCGAGGTTCAGGTTGCGGGCGCGGAACTTCAGCATCTGCACCAGGCCGGGCTCGTCGAGCACCGGCTCGGTGTCGGGCGGGCAGACCAGGCTGGTGACGCCGCCGGCCACCGCGGCGGCCATCTCCGATTCGAGCATGCCTTCGTGCTCGTGGCCGGGTTCGCGCAGGCGCGCCGCGAGGTCGACGAGGCCGGGTGCGACGACGAGACCGCTCGCGTCGATGACGCGGTCGGCCTCGAACTCGGCGCTCACCTGCCCGAGCCCGACGATGCGGCCGGCGGCGATGGCGACGTCGCCGATCTCGTCGCGTTTCGATGCCGGGTCGACCAGTCTTCCGTTTCGGATCAGTATCTTCATGCGTTGTTCCCCGCGATGATGGACATCACCGCCATGCGCACCGCGATGCCGAAGGTCACCTGCGGCAGGATCACGCTCTGCGTGC
>Ga0307510_10008510_pt1 | contig 12229 bp, 8 predicted proteins | sample 12_EM_MG_FD_207224 | JGI IMG/M metagenome (GOLD analysis project Ga0307510, IMG submission 207224) | Populus trichocarpa ectomycorrhiza microbial communities from riparian zone in the Pacific Northwest, United States - 12_EM | ecosystem: Host-associated > Plants > Roots > Unclassified | place...
GCAGCGGCGATGTCGCCGCCTCGCCGATCGCGATCGAGCCGGTACCAGCCGCGGCGCTCGCTGCCGCGCGGGGTGTGTTGACACCGACAATCCACAGTTCGCAGAGGGTGCTGCCGCACGAGACGCCGATGCTGGCGAAGCGGCCCAGCAGCGCGTCCCACGCGGTCGCGGTGTCGGTGCCTTGCCAGTTCAGCGTGACGGGGTTCGTGATGGCCGCGAGCGCCTCGGCGCCCCGGACGCTGGTGTGGGTGGCCTGCGCCAGCGCGCGGACGACATCGGCCAGCGAGGCGTTGGTCGATGCGATCCGGATCACGCCGGCCTGGCGCGTCACCGCGAGCGATGGCTGCACCGCCTGCGGCGGGGCGGTGGTCACCGCAGGCGCCGCCGTCGACTCCGACCCCGACGGCGCGAACCCCACTGGCCTTTGCACCGGGTTGAGCGAGTCATGGTCCGAACCAGGCGCTGCGACGGGCCGGCTCGGGCCGCTCCACCAGCCAGCCCCCATCCAACCCACCACGCTGCCCGCGACGATGGCCACCGTCGCGAGGCCGACCCAGCGCGGCGGCAGGCGGCGTGCGCGCGGCGTCGGTGCGTCCCACGGCGTCGCCGGGCCGGTCATCGCGGTGGCCTGCTGCTGCGCCTGGCCGAAGGACTCTCGCACGGCGGGGTTCGGTTGATGGGTCGTCATGGCACACCTCGATCGTCGAAACATACGGCGGCGACGAAGCGCTTCGACGCCGCGCCTGAGGGCTAAGGCAACGCCACGTGCGTCACGTCGCGCTTGCCCGGCGAGTAGATGTCGTTGATGTTCCAGTGGCCCGCGGTCGGCACCGGGTTGTTGAGCATCGCGACGTCGATCACGAATGGCTTCTTGGCCGCGATCGCCTCGATCAGCACGCCCTTGAACTGGTCGGCCGACTCGATCTTCACGCCCTCGGCGCCATACGCGCGCGCGACCGCGGCGAAGTCGGGCGAATAGGGCTTGCCGTCCTTTCTGAACAGGACGCCGACCGTGGTGCCGTAGTGCGCCATCTGCAGACCGGCGATGGTGCCGTAGGCGAAGTTGTTCATCACGACCCAGATCACGGGGATGCCCATCTCGACCGCGGTCGCGAGCATCGCCGGGTTCTGGCCGAAGCCGCCGTCGCCGACCAGCGCCAGCACGACCTTGTCGGGGCAGGCGAGCTTCGCGCCCAAGGCCGCGGGTGCGCCGAAGCCCATCGTCGCGAAGCCGCCCGGCGTGAGGATGCTGCCCGGCGTGTAGATCGGGAACTGCTGGCCGACGCCGTTCTTGTTCCAGCCCACGTCGGTGGTGATGATCGCGTCGCGCGGCAGCACCTCGCGCACGACCGCGAGGATGCGTTCCGGCTGCATCGGGAAGCCGGGCGCCACCGTCAGCGGCCGGTTGCCGGCGATGAACTCGGCGCGGTAGTCGGCGATCTCGTTCTGCAGCTTCTCGTTCTTGCGAGCCGTCGTCACCAGCTTCTTCGCGACCCGGTTCAGCACGATCAAGGCCTGCTTCAGATCGGTCACGACGCCGATCTCGGCGGGGTAGTTGCGGCCGATCTCGCTGGCGTCGATGTCGATGTGGATCAGCTTGGTCGGCGGGAAGCTGAACGTGAATTCGTCTTCCCACGAGCTGCAGTCGGCCTCGGCGAAGCGCGTGCCCAGGCCGATCACCCAGTCGGCGGTGCGGCACTTCTCGTTGACGAACTTCGTGCCCCAGAAGCCGGTCATGCCCAGCGTCAGCGGGTGGTCGTCGGGCAGCGCGCCCTTGCCCATCAGCGAGTGCGCGACCGGGATCTGCAGGTGCGTCGCGAACTCGGCCAGCTCGGCGGCCGCGTCGGCGATCAGGATGCCGCCGCCGGCGTAGATCACCGGGTGCTTCGCCTCGAGCAGCGCGCGCACGATCTTCTCGGCGGTCGGGTCGTCCATCGAGGGCTTGTTCAGCACCTTGGTGTGCAGCGCGAGGCGCTCGAACAGGGCGGTGTCGACCTTCATCGAGAAGATGTCCATCGGCACCGAGACCAGCACCGGTCCCGGGCGGCCGCTCTCAGCGAGCTGGAACGCCTTCTCGAGGATCTCGGGGAACAGGTCGGGTCGCTCGACGCGCCAGACGCGCTTGACGAACGGGCGGTAGATCTCCGACTGCGACGCATCCGAGTGCAGGTTCACTTCCTGGTGCGGGTGCTTGCCGTAGTAGTGGCTGGGGATGTCGCCGGCAATCACGACCATCGGGATCGAGTCGAGCGCGGCGTTCGCGACGCCCGTCGCGGCATTCGTCAGCCCCGGCCCGAGGTGCGACAGCAGCACCGAGGTGGTGTGTTTCGCGCGCGCGTAGCCGTCGGCCATGTGCGCGGCGATCTGCTCGTGGCGGGTGTTGACGAAGGTCACCTTCGAGCCTTCGAGCTCGGTCAGCACCGCGATGTTGGTGTGGCCGCACAGGCCGAACAGGTACTCGACGCCGCGGTCTTCGAGGTACTTGACGAGTTGCTTCGAGATCAGTTCTTGCATGGGGGCCTCACAGTTCAGGGAGATGGCGACCTGCGCGGTCAGCGCGTCGCGGAAGGGTCGGAAGAGGGCGGCGGTGCGGGCGGCAACGAGCGTGCCTCGACGCCGGTGTAGCGGTACGGGATGCCGGGCGACATCGGTCCCTTGATGCGGCCGCCTTGCTGGGTCTGTTCCCACGCGTGCGCCAGGATGCCCACCGAACGCGACAGGATGAACAGCCCGCGGCCGAGCGGCGGCGCGAATCCCAGCTCGCAATAGATCACCGCGGTCGCGCCGTCGATGTTCATCGGGATCGTGCTGCCCTTGCGGGCCTGCATCACCTGCTCGATGCCCTCGGCGATGCGGCCGAATCGACCGCGCACCTCGCCGGCCGCCTGGGCGTCGCGCACGATCTGCAGCAGGCGCACGGCACGCGGGTCGACGCCGTGCCAGCGGTGGCCGAACCCCGGGATGATCTTGCCGTGCGCAGCGATGAAGCGGTCGATGCCGGCCTCGATGTCGGCGGCCGACGCTTCGGATTCACCCGCGCGCTGATCGATGTCGTGCAGCAGCGCCATGCATTGCTCGCCGGCGCCGCCGTGCACGTCGTCGAGCGCGTTGATCGCCGAGGCCATCGCGCCATTCAGCGGCAGCCCGCAGGTGACCGCCATGCGCGAGATCGCGATCGACGGTGCATGCGGGCCGTGGTCCACCGCCGCAACCATCGCCGCTTCAAGCAGTGCCGACTGCGCCGGCGTCGGCAGCTCGCCGCGCAGCATCAGCCACACCATGTCGGGGAAGCGGACGCGGCCGATCAGCTCCTGGATCGGGTAGCCGCGCACCGCGATGCGGCCGGGGTGGATGTCGATGATGGCGGTCGACCACCAGTCGCTCGCGTCCTGCAGGCGCTCGTCGGCGCTCTTCGGGGCCTTCGTGGGCGGGGTGCTCATATGACGCCCTCTTCGCGAAAGCGTGCGATCTCTTGCGCGCTGTAGCCGACCGATTGCAGAAACTCGTCGGTGTGCGCGCCGAGCTGCGGTGGCGGTGTCTGCACGTCCGGGTTGCCGCCCGACAGCTTGAAGCCGGTGCGCGACACCGTCAGCGGGCCGTCCAGCCCGTCGACCTGCGCGAAGGTCTTCAGGAAGCCGCGCTGCTGCACCTGCGGCAGCGCGAGCGCCTGCGGCACCGTCAAGACCGAGCCGCCCGGCACACCGATGCGGTTCAGCGCCGCTTCCCATTCGGCGGACGTTCGGGTCACGAGCACGCTTTCGAGCTCGGCGGTCAACGCGGCGCGGTTGCGCTTGCGGTCCTCGCGCAGCGCGAAGCGTTCGTCGGTGGCCAGGTCTTCGCGGCCGAGCAGCGCCACCAGTGCGACGAACTGCTCCTGCTTGTTCGCGGCGATGTTGATCAGCCCGTCGCGCGTCTTGAACGCGCCCGAGGGCGCGGCCGTGATGTTGTCGTTGCCGTGCGCGCGGGGCTCCACGCCGGCGATCAGGTAGTTCGAGACGACCCAGCCCATCGCCGTCAACGCCGAGTCGAGCATGGAGACATCGATGAAGCCGCCTTCGCCGGTGGCGTTGCGCCGCACCAGCGCGCTGCTGATGGCGAACGCGGCCATCATCCCGGCCAGCGTGTCGGCGACCGGGTAGCCGACGCGCAACGGGGCCGAGTCGGGCGTGCCGGTGATGCTCATGATGCCCGACAGGCCCTGGATGATCTGGTCGTACGCTGGCGCGCCGCGCATCGGGCCATCCTGGCCAAAACCCGAGATCGCGCAGTACACGAGCTTGGGGTTGGTCTGCTTCAACTCCTCGTAAGAAACGCCGAGTCGAGCCATCACGCCGGGGCGGAAGTTCTCGATCAGCACGTCGGCCGATGCGACCAGACGGTGCAGCACTTCTTTGCCGCGCTCGGATTTGAGGTTCAGCGTCACCGACTTCTTGCCCGCGTTTTGCGCGAGGAACGAGGCGCCCATGTGGCGCGCGTTCAGCGTCGCATCGGCGCCCAGTTGCCGCGCCAGATCGCCGCCGTCAGGCACCTCGACCTTGACGACCTCGGCGCCGAGCAGCGTCAGCTGGTAGGCGCACAGCGGACCGGCGAGCACGTTGGTCAGGTCGAGAACGCGGATGCCGTTCAGCGCACTGCTCATGAGTCAGCCTTCTTCATGGTCGTGGAACAGGTGTCGGCGCCGAATCAGCGCCGAACAAACGGGTTGGGCACGTCCAGGTCGGACGAGATCCAGACGCACTTGGTCTCGAGGTACTCGCGGATCGCCTCGCTGCCCGACTCGCGACCGATGCCCGACTCCTTGAAGCCGCCGAACGGCGAGGTGAAGCTGGTCGCGCGGTAGTTGTTGACCCAGACCGTGCCCGCCTTGATCTTCTCGGTCAGCAGCATCGCGCGGCGCAGGTCGCGTGTCCAGACCGCCGCCGCCAGGCCGAAGGCGACGTCGTTGCCGATGCGGATCGCGTCCTGCTCGTCATCGAACGGGATGACGGCGAGCACCGGGCCGAAGACCTCTTCTTGCGCGATGCGCATGTCGTTGCGCACGCCGGTGAAGATGGTCGGTTCGATGAACTGCCCGGCACCGAGTTCGGGGCGGCTGCGCCCGCCGAGCACGCAGGTGGCGCCTTCGCCCTTGGCGATCTCGATGTACGAGAGGATCTTCTCGAACTGCGGCCGCGTCGCGATCGGGCCGACTTGCGTGGTCTCGTCGGCCGGGTCGCCGAGCTTGACGTCGCGCATGAACGCGATCAGTTTCGCGACGAATTGGTCGTGGACAGTCCGCTGCACCAGCAGGCGCGAGCCCGCCTGACAACTTTGGCCCGAGGCCGCGAAGATGCCCGACACCGCGCCCTTGACGGCCTGGTCGAGGTCGGCGTCGTCGAACACGATGTTGGGCGACTTGCCGCCGAGCTCGAGCGTCACGGTCTTGAAGTTGCGCGCGGCCAGCTCGTAGATCTTGCGGCCCGCCGCCGAGCCGCCCGTGAAGCCGATGTGCGCGACCGCCGGATGCGTCACGAGCGCTTCGCCGACCTCGGGCCCCAGCCCGGTGACGACGTTGACGACGCCCTTAGGAAACCCGGCCTGCTCGAACAGCATTGCGAACTCGAGCATCGACGCCGAGGTGAATTCGGACGGCTTGATGACCACGGTGCAGCCCGCCGCCAGCGCCGGCGCGAGCTTCCAACTGGTCAGCGTGAGCGGCGAATTCCACGGCGTGATGATCGCGATGACGCCCTTGGCTTCATAGCGCGTGTAAGCGAAGACGCCCTTCTTGTCGGTCGGGATGACCTTGCTTTCAACCTTGTCGGCCTGGCCCGCGTAGTAGCGGAAGTAGTCGGCCATGTAGCGGACCTGCGAGACCACTTCGGTCGCGAGCTTGCCGTTGTCGCGGCGCTCGATCTCGGCCAGGCGCGGGGCATTGGCCGTGATCAGGTCGGCGAGCCGCCAGAGCATGCGGCCGCGCTCGGACGCGGTCAGTGCCGGCCAGGCGCCGCTCTCGAAAGCCTGACGCGCCGCCTGCACGGCCGCCTCGGCGTCGCGGGCGTTGCCGCGCGCGATGTGGCCCCAGGTCTTGCCGGAGTAGGGGTCGTCGGTCGGAAGGTACTCGCCGGAGTTCGGCGCGTGGGCCGCGCCATTGATGAAGTGCTCGTACCTGGGCAGTGTGTCGTGTGTCGTCATTGGCAATCTCGGTGTCGGGGCCGCGATCTGGCGGCCCCGGAGCGTTCCGTTCAGCATAACAGTATTCTAAAGTTGTCCACTTGGAATCGGCCTAGGTAAAGCTCCTAGTGCCCGCGCGTTCCCCTGGGAGGCACCGGGCGGCAGGGGCTGTCGGTCCGATCGGATAACCTTGCCGTTTTCTCGCGAAATCAAGGGGATAGGCATGGCAGAAGAAGGCGGCGTGGCCGCGGTGGAGCGGGCACTGTCCATACTCGACGCGCTGACGGAGGACAGGGTGACGCTGGTCGAGCTCTCGAAGCGGACCGGCCTCTACAAGAGCACGGTGCTGCGACTGCTGAAGTCGCTGGAAAAGTACGGCTACGTGCTGCGCAATGGCGAAGGGCTCTACCGCCTGGGTTCGAAGGTGCTTCTGCTCGGCGCGATCTACCAGCGCCACTTCCGCACCTCCGACATCGTGCCGCCGGTGCTCGAGAAGCTGGCTGCCGACCTGCACGAAGGCGCCTCGTTCTATGTGTGCGAAGACGACAAGCGGATCTGTCTGCACCGCGTCGACAGCACGCGCGCGATCCGCGACTCGGTGCACGTCGGCGACAGCCTGCCGCTCACGGTCGGCGCCGCGGGCCACGTCTTGCGCGCGTTCAGTGGCGCACGGGGCGAGCGATTCGACGAGATCCGCCAGGCCATGTACGCGGCGTCGTTCGGCGAGCGCGACGCCGAAACAGCGGCGATCGCCGCCCCCGTGTTCGGCAGCGGCAACCGGCTGATGGGCGCGTTGAGCGTCTCAGGCCCGCGTTATCGCCTCGAGGAAGTGGGCGAGGCGCGCATCGTGCCGGTCCTGTTCAAGTATGCGAAAGAGCTGACGCGCACCTGCGGCGGCAACGCCGACGACCCGACACTGAGCGGCTGGAACCTGCCCGAGCCGAAACGCAAGACGCCGGCCGCAAAGGCCGTCAAGGCCGCGAAGCCCGTCGCTGCAAAGGCGCCGGCGCGGCGCGCATGAAGGCCGCCGAAACGGGCGACTGAAGCCCGACTCGCCTGGCGCCGTGAGGCGCTGGGCCATCTCCCGTCAGATCTCCACGCCCGCCCACGCGGCCGCCCAGGCCGGGTGGGCGGGCGCGCGCTTGCGCAACGCTTGCTTCCGATTTGTGAGGCGAACCGCAGAAACCCCGTTGACATGCAGAACATCGATGCCTAGCATTTTAAAACGATGTTCTGCTAGACGGAACGTTCTGAAAGGGCATCGCAAGTCGCGATGCGATGTCAACAAAAAGGAGACTCCATGAAACTCAGGCTATTGACGACGCTGCTCATGTCCGCGGGCGCGCTCGCCGTTCCGGCTGCCGCGATGGCGGCGGCAGCGGACCTTTCGAGCTGCTGCACGCCGGGCGACAAGGACTTCCCGAAAGTCGGCGGCAACCTCGGCAACCAGAACTACTCGTCGTTGAAGCAGGTCACGCGCGCCAACGTGAAGACGCTCGGCGGGCAGTGGCTCACCCACGTCAACAACGGCGTGGTGGGCGACAACCAGAGCACACCGGTCGTCGTCGACGGCGTGATCTTCGTCGAGTCGAGCGGCAACGTGATCGCGATCGACGGCAAGACCGGCGCCGTCAAGTGGAAGACCGCGGCGGCCGCCGGCACGCGCCGCGGCGCGGCCGTCGCGAAGGAACTCGGTCTGGTCTACACCCTCGGCACCGGCAACTCGCTGGTGGCGCTCGACATCAACACCGGCGTCGAGAAATGGCGCAAGAGCTACGCCGGCGTGGGCACCGTCGCGAAGGTTGCCGTGATCTACCACGACAAGCGCGTCTACATCGGCACGAATGACGCGACCGTCGGCTCCGGCCTGATGGTCGACGCGACCGACGGGACCTTGATCAGCAACTTCTTCGGCGTCCCGCAGAACCCCGGCGACATCGGCTACGACACCTGGGGTGGTGCGCCCGCAAACCAGCGCAGCGGCGGCACACCGTGGATCCATCCGGCGGTCGACCCCGAGACCAACACGATCTTCTGGGTCTTCGGCAACAACCGCGGCGGCTCGTCGCAGAACGGCTCGACGCGGCCGGGCCTGAACCTGTTCGCCTCTTCGGTGGTCGCGCTCGATCTCAAGACCGGCGCGTACAAGTGGCATTTCCAGATGGTCCACCACGACCACTGGGACATGGACATCATGAACGTCGTGCTCGCCGACGTGCCGATCAACGGGCAGATGCGCAAGCTCGCGTTCGTCACCGGCAAGACCGGCATGGCCTACATCCTCGACCGCTACGACGGCTCGGCGCCGCTCGGCATCGACGAGGTGCCGGTGCCGACCGACACGCGTCAGGCCTCTTGGCCAACCCAGCCGCGTCCGCGACAGGGCGGTTGGACCGAGAGCTGCCCGGTGAGCGAGCCGCTCGGCGGTCCGGTGCCCGGCAGCCCGAACCGGGCGGTGCCGAACTACCCGCTCGGCTGCCTCTACGCACCCCACTGGGACGGCGCCCCGGTGCTGAGCTTCCCGGGCCACGGCGGCGGCGCCGACTGGAGCCACCTGTCGTTCAGCCAGAGCACCAAGCTGGTCTACACCGGCATGGGCTATGTCGGTGCTTCGCACTCGCTCAACGAAGGCAGCAATGGCCTGCGGCCTCCGGGGGAGTACATGACCGGCGCTGTCGTGGCCATCGACCCGGCGACGAACCTGGTGCGCTGGAAGAAGCCGATGCCGTACTCGCTGGCTCACGGCAACGGCATCCTGACCACCGCGAGCGACCTGCTGTTCATCGGGCAGCCCGATGGCAACCTGATCGGGATGGACGCGACCAGCGGCCGCGAGCTGTGGCGCTTCCAGACCGGTGCCGCGATCAGCGCGAGCCCGATCACCTACCAGATCGATGGCGAGCAGTACGTCGCGATCCTGGCCCAGGGCACCGGCATACCGTACGGCACCAGTGCCGCCACCGGCGTGCCGCTGGGCGACAACCTGATCGCGTTCAAGCTCGGCGCCACGGCGGTGCCGCAGCAGCCGACGCCGAAGCCGCCGGCGCTGCGCCGCCCGGTCTCTGGCAGTGCGGTCAGCGGGGCGAGCGTGGGCAACACCGTGATCCTCGGCAAGTCGTCGCCGACCGCCGCGGAGCAGTCGATCAACAGCGGCGCGACCACCGGTGTGTACCCGACCTACATGCAGGTTGCGGTCGGCACCACGGTGACCTTCACCAACCCCGGCAGCAACGCGAACACCCACTGCGCGACGCAGTTCTTCGAGGGGCTGTTCAACTTCTCGCTGCCCCCGGGCCAGTCGGCGACCTACACGTTCACGAAACCCGGGGAGTACTTCTTCAACGACTGCTACAACCCGCGGTCGACGGCGAAGATCGAAGTGCAGCCCTGAAGCGTTCTCTTTCGAAGAACAAAGGCCGCGCACCGCGCGGCCTTTTTCGTGGGCAGGAGGGGTTCAGGGCTGCGCGAGTCCGAGTCGGCTCACGGTGCCGGCTGCGTCGAGCAGCCACAGGCGCTCCTTGCCGGCCGCATCGCGCGCTGTGAACACGACCGCGTCGCCGAACGTCGTGAACTGGCTCGGGTAAGGCAGGCCGATCGCGTCCGTCGAGCCGATCCGCTGCGTGCCCGCGGCCGTGCCGTCGCTGCGCCAAGGCTGCTGTTGCCTGTCCCCCTCGACCGCCGAGAAGTAGAGGCGGTCGCCAATGCGTGTCAGGTGGTTGGGCAGCGATCCAGCCGGCCCGGGCAGCAGGTCGATGACCAGACTGGTGCCGGCCGCGCTCCCATCGCTCTTCCACAGCTCGAGCCCGTCGCGACCATTGGTCGCGGTGAAGTAGGTCCACGGGCCGGCGGTGGTCAGGTAGGCGATACCGGAGCCGTCTTTGCCGGGTCGCACATCCATCACCAGCGCAGTTTCCGTGCCGTTGCTCTTCCACAGCTCGTTGCCGTGACTGCCGTCATCTGCTGCGAACAACAGCCAGTCCCCGCTTGCGGTGAGGTAGGTCGGCCGCGCACCGGCGGAGCCGGGGCGAATGTCCTTCACGAGCGTCGTTCCGTCGGTCGTTCCGTCGGTCTTCCACAGCTCGGGCCCGTGAACGCCGTCGTTGGCGACGAAGAAGAGGGTGTTGCCCACGGCCGTGAGCTGGCCGACGCCGGAGTCTTCGGGTCCCCGCCGAATGTCCCGAAGCAGACGTGGCGACGCACTCGTGCGGTCGATCACCCACAGCTCGTCACCGTACCGCGGGTCGGTTGCGGTGAAGAACAGGCGACCCCCGACCACGGTGAACTGGCGCGGGTTGCCGAGTGTCGCCGCATTCGCCACTGCGACGGTTGAGGCCATGTCACCGCGCGACGACCAAAGGCGCGGGGCCTCGCTGCGGCTCTTGGCCGAGAAGTAGAGCCGTCCGTCGAACACCGTCAGTCCGGATGGGTTTGACCCCTCGTCGCCGGGAAAGATGTCGGCGACGAGGCGCGTGTTGGCCGCCGTGCCGTCGCTGGCCCAGAGCTCGGGTCCGCTGTTGCCATCGTTCATCGTGAAATAGACGGTGTCGCCGAGCCGCACGAGACCGCTCGGAAACGCGCCGCGAAAGCCCGGCCGCAGAGCGCCGAGCTGCTCCACGGTGCCGGTCGCTCGGGACACGCTCCACAGTGCATGGCTGAATGTCGGGTGATAGGCCGCGAAGACGAGCCGGCCCCCCAGCGGGGTGAGGTCGCGCGGGTCGGTGAGCTGGGCCCCGATCGGCCCGCCCGATGTCGGCGGGGGCAGCGCGGGCTCGGCAGCGCTCGCCCAGAGGGTGAAGGCCAGCATCGCTGCGGCGGTCGTCGCGCGCGTCAGGGTGGCGCCGTGCATCGTCGGCGGGCTGTTCCGCATTTGGCGAGCGCGCCGCACGCCAAGTTGTTTGATGGACGTCATGAGGTCTCCGAGGCTTCTTTTGATGGCGGGCCGACAGGGCTGCGAGGGTTCCCCTCACCACTCGAATGAGTGGACGCCCTAGTTTGACACCTTTTACCCCGCGCGGTAGTATTTTGCAACGACGTTCTGCTAGATAGAATACCTCGAAACAGGGGATCGATAGCGTCCGCCGTGTGCATCGCTGACTCACACATCAACGCCACCGCATGTCGCGGCGCCCGTTGGACAAGACCTCAAACTGGAGAGACATCATGAATTCAGGTTCTACCGTTGGATTGGCAGGCGCCACGCTCAGGGCGGTGGGCGTCGCCGCGGCGCTGGCTTGCGGCGCCGGCGCCAGCCTGGCCGCGGACGACGCGACGTTGAACATCACGTCGTTCACCGTCAGCGCCGGCGATTTCTCCGGAAACTTCGTCTGGACGACGGACGCGTATCAGAGCCTCACCACGAGCGCGCTCGAAGCCGGGGGCTTGTACGGCAGTTCGTCGGACGGCTACAGCGCCAACGACTGGAATCTCGGCTTGAACCGCCTGGCTCAGACGCCGAACGCCACGGCCGCCGGGAACACCGTGCAGTTCACCGACGCGATGACGCAGCTGACGACGGCCGGGTTCAACCTGTCGGCCCTGTCGACGGTGGGCTCCTACCCGACCGGTTCGCTGCCGAACTCCGCCAGCGCCAGCGCGCTCCAATCGGGCTCGTTCGTGCTGATCGATGGGGACGGCAACTTCGCCGCGGGCACGATCACCTTCGATCTCTACTACGACCTGAGTGTCGCGTCGGCATCCAACTATTCGCAGAGCGTGCTGAACCTGCTGTCCTCCACCGACAACGGCGGCAGCGCGAGCTTCGACGACGGGCTGCTGTCGACCTCGCTGGTGAGCGGTGCCGGCTCGACCTCGGGGCACTTCACGTGGACGTATGCGCTGGCTGCGGGCGAGGCCGCCTACTACACGCTGTCGGGCAGCGCGGTCTCGGTGGCTGCGATTCCGGAACCCAGCACCTACGCACTGATGGCGCTCGGCCTGGCCGGCATCGGCGTCTTGTCGCGTCGGCGCCGCGTCACCGTGGCCTGAGGTCGCTGCCGCCGGCGATTCGTCCGGCACCCGAAGCGCCCCGCTGTCGCGGGGCGTTTTCGTTGGTGGGTGCGTCGGCGTGAGCGCAATC
>Ga0307510_10008511_pt1 | contig 12229 bp, 7 predicted proteins | sample 12_EM_MG_FD_207224 | JGI IMG/M metagenome (GOLD analysis project Ga0307510, IMG submission 207224) | Populus trichocarpa ectomycorrhiza microbial communities from riparian zone in the Pacific Northwest, United States - 12_EM | ecosystem: Host-associated > Plants > Roots > Unclassified | place...
CCATCTGCTGACGCGCGAAATCCGGCCTCTTCGTCTATGGTTGAGCTGTGTACTTCGGCAACGGACTGTTAGTTCGATGTATTGCAATATCCTACGTGCAGCCGTTTCGATTACGGCACTGAGCTTACTGTTGAGCGCATGCGGTGGATCCGGCGCCAGCGGGCAAGGTTCGACCTCCGCATCGGTGTCCGGCGGCAACGCAAGCGATCCGCCTCCGGCCCCACCCGCCAACACTCCCACTACGCCACCGGTTGCACCGGTGGCGAAAAGCTCCAAACGAGGCGTGGCCTATGATCTTGCGGATCCACTCGACTTCGCCGCTCTCTCCAGCGGCGTGAGCTGGTGGTACAACTGGGGCGCGCGACCGAACAAGATGGTGCCAGTGGATTACGTCGCGCAGTACGGGATGGACTACTACCCGATGCTGTGGAGCGGAAACTACGATGCTGCGAGCATCGAAGCGCTCCTGCGGGCTAATCCTGGCATCAAGTACCTGCTGGTCCTCAACGAACCCAATCTGACCAGCCAGTCAAATGTGACACCCCAACAGGCGGCAGCACTCTGGCCGGGTTTCGAGGCCATTGCTGCGAACACTGGTGTCAAGATCGTCGGCCCGCAGATCACCTGGGGAACGATGGCCAACTACGCCGATCCCGTCACCTGGATGGATGCGTTCATTGCTGCATACCAGGCTGCAAATGGCGGCCGCAGTCCCCAAATCGATTATCTTGGATTTCACTGGTACGACTATGGTCTGGCCACTCAGCTCGATCGGCTCGCGAAATATGGCAAGCCGTTCTGGATTACCGAATTTGCCAATTGGCACTCGCAGAACGATGGCGCGCAGATCGACTCCCTGGCGAAGCAGGAAGCACAGATGAAGGACATGGTCGCAACGTGCGAGTCACGGTCTGATGTGTTTCGCTACTCCTGGTTCACCGGACGCTGGAACAACGATGTCCATTACACGAGCCTGCTGAGCACCGCAGGCCAGTTGACCGACCTCGGCAAGCTGTATCTATCACTACCCTACACTGCGCAGTAAACGCGGCTCAAATCGGCGCGTACGGGTTTACGGAGCTGAACAGGGGAAACGCGCTACTGCAATCGACCGCGTTGCCGCTGGTTGTCGTACCGGGGGTCGAGCCGGACACGGTGACGCTCAGCCCGGACGTTGGGATGGGAAAGCTCGTTGATCCGCTCCCGATAACGATCGTGGTGTAGTTCGGCGAGCCCGTGAAGCTGGCTTTACTCGAGCTGCCCCAAGCGGGCGCGCGATCGAAGTAGACGTTGTCGAGTGTAACGTTCGTCAGCAGATTCGAGGCGCTCACGCCGTTCAATACGTTGTTCCAATTCGTAGCGGTCGGATACTTGGCACCTGTCAGGCTCACGGCGTGGACGTCCACGAACTGTATGTCATGCAGATTGGGTTGGTAGGCGGTGGTCGAGGTGGCGGTGCTGTAAAACGGATCGATCACGATCGGCTGTTTTTCACGCCGCATGCAAACGTCCGCGTAAGTCGCCGACACTTCGCCGCCCGCCCCCTGATAAGTCTTGATGCGCAAGCCCGCGCCGTTCGAGCTGTCTTCGCCGTCGATCGACAGATCCCAGACATACAATCCGGTGACGCCGCCTTGCGTTCCGCTGCCGACCGATATGCCATGGCCGTAGTAGAAATGGTTGTGCGCCACGAGCGTGTTCGTGCTGGAACAGTAGCCGTTGAATGAGTTTATGCAGTTAGCCGAATTCGAGGCTGTAACAGCGACGTTGTCGTCGCCAACATTGATGTATGAGTAGGCAATCGTTACGTTGTTACTGCCACCCGGGTCGATGCCATCCGTATTCTTCGCGTAATCCGGCGTGTAGCAGGTACCCGGGCTCGTCGCGGGGGTGGTGTTACTGGGCAACGTGCTGCAGGCATAGTTGGCGACGGTGTACGCAAGCGATGGCGTTAGAAGTTGGACACCCCAGGCCGTCAGGCCATCGTATGAATCCGCCTTGACATGGAAATGGGGCGAATTGAACAACACCGTACGGGAGAGCGTAAACCCGCTTCCGCCCCTGGTGAGGTCGATCAGCGTCGGGCAATTCTGCTTGTACCCGTACACCTTGTTGAGCAGAGTCACGTCCCACCACGTCATGATCCCGGCCTGCGGCCCGCCGGTAAGCGCGCTGCCACCTCGACCGTCGATCGTGCCCGGGCCATAGATTCCGCTGCCGCTGGAGCCAGCTACCGCGGTAATCAGGGCTCGGCAGGCGCTACCCGACGTGGTCGCAGATGCATTGCCGCACTCATCACCGCTGACGAGTCCGCCGGATGTGTAGTCAGCCGGATATCTCGAAGCGTAGAGAGTCACACCCGAATCCAACCACAGGCTCACACCGCTTGGAAGTGTCAGCGATCCAGTTAGGAATGCATCATTACTGCCGGACGATACGAGTTTGACGACCGTACCACTTGCACACGTGTTGAGCGCTGTCTGAATGCGCACCGTGTCCGGGTTGGAGCTCGTTGGATCCACAGCCACGGCCGCCGCATTGTCGATGACGGGGTCTGTCGCGCCGGGCGAAGAGAACGCGGCTGATCCGAGATTCGCAGTCAAAGTTGCGCAAACGGACCCGGAACTGGGGAGGCCGGGATCCGGCGGCAGCAGTGCATCGAGGGCGGCGAGAGAACTGGTGATGGTGGCGTCGGTGACTGTTACGCTCGCGTGGCTGGTACTCGAATTTGCAATCCCAACGATGAGCAGGGTCGCAAGCAGCCGCAGTGAATGCTGATTCCGTTCGATGAGCATTGCCTTGCCTCCTGAGTCCTTGTGGCTCCAGCATAATGCACCTTCACGAGCGTTCTCCACCCTCGAGACATAATTCTTCACTGATGTACGCGCGCCTACACCGGTCGATTTTCGCCAACCGATACGAGACAATCCGGCGCAGACAATCACTCCAGCAAGGAACAGGACGTGGAAGTCTCTCGGGAAGATCTCGCCCAACACTTTGAGAACCTGTCCGACGAGGAACTATTACAACGTCTTCGCAGCGGGACGCTGACTCCTTTGGCGATCGAAGCCGCCGGCGGCATTCTGCGCTCACGAGGTGTTGATCCACTGTCTTTTCCTGGCGCCGCAGACTCCACCGTGGAATCGGCTGTCGAACTCGACGGTGAGGGCTTAGATCGCGAGGGCTTGGACCTCGTCACGGTCTCGGTGCAATGGGATCCGCTGAAAGCGAACCTGCTCAGGGCCTTGCTCGAGTCCCATGGAGTTTTTGCACATGTGTGGGGAGAACACCTGGCAACCACGCACATGTTTCTCTCGAACGCCGGGGGAGGATCGCGACTACAAGTGCGGAGCGATCAGGTCTCGCACGCCCGCGAGTTGTTAAGCGCATTCGAGCGGGGCGAGCTCGAGACCCCCGATTTGCCGGATGAAGATGCTGCTACCGTGCAAACCACCGCGTCACCTCCATACACTTTCCCGTCGAATCCATACACCCCCTCCCCGGCAGTAATCGACGCGCCTGCGACTGACCGGTCTTCGGCGCGCCCCATGAGAGACAGGTCGGGAGGGGCCAGTCCGGAACTACCGGCGCGCCCGCGGCCGGACAAGAGGGTCCGCGCTCCTTCGAGTCCGCTACGCAAGATTTCCCTCATCACCGTTGGTTCAGCGGTTGTCGTTGCGTTGTGGTTGATGTTCACGCACTAAACGGCAGCTTTGCCTGACTGACTGGGAATCTTGCGGGGATTCCGTCACACTCGCGTGGTGAAAAAGCTCAGACACGAGGCAGAGTTATTCAAGGCCGCGTTACTGGCCGGGGTCGACTATGCCGAGGGACGCAAGGCTGTTCAGTTCGAGCCCACTGACTCCGCTAGCGCGAAGGCGCTATACGTCTACCGATTGCTCGTGCACGACAAGGTCATTGCGCCTATGCCCGAAGACCAGGTCAGCGAGAAGACCGTTCGACATCGTCTCGCGACCTGGTACGCGCATCAATTGCCCGCTGGACACCCTCTATTGAAGTAGGGACACCGCGCTCAACGGGTCCCAAGCGGTCACCGCACAGTAAATCCTCCAGCATTGAGAGAATCCCTCAACGCTCGAGTTGAGCGTCGTGCTGCCTCAGTTTGGCCGCCCTGTCCGGCCGCAACCCTTCGGGGCGAATCAAGCCACGCTCGACGAGAAAGTAGTTGCCAGCATGTCGCGCCGGTCTGCTGTCCTGGAAGCTGAGCGGTCGCAGCGCTCAATCCCCAAGTGAGCAGAGTGTAGTCAACCGAGAAGAGTGCCTGCTCATCCGATGCAAACATCGCCTGTTACATCGACAAGCGAACCCGGACGCCACATCAAGACAAAATTTCAACTCGGCCGCCCTCCAGATGGTACATCGAGCCTACGATCTTGATCTTGCCGTCCTTCTCGAGATTCGCCAGCACACTGCTCTCCCCACGTATGGCAGCTACTGTGTGGATGACGTTCGTCTTCGCCACCGCGTCAACGAACGCATAATTCTTGCTCACCCGTTCACCCGTGTACGAGGTCGCCACGACGGAGGGTTTGATTTTTTCCAGAAGCCCAGTCAGATGCCCCAACTCGGCGCCGTCGATGGCTCCTTTGATGGCGCCGCAGGCTGTGTGGCCCATCACGAGAATGAGCTTTGCGCCCGTTACGGCGCAGGCGAATTCGAGACTGCCGAGCAGGTCATCGTTGGCGATGTTACCGGCAACGCGAGCGGTGAAGGTCTCGCCAATTCCGGTGTCGAGGATGATCTCGGCTGGCGCCCGCGAGTCAATGCAACTGAGAATGGCAGCCGTAGGGTATTGTCCCCCGCGAGTTGCTCGCTTTTGCGCTATGTAGTCGTGGCCTTGCATTTTTCCGGTCCTGAATCGCTCGTTGCCGTCCGCGAGCGACTGGAGCACCTGTTCCGGTGTCAGCTTGTCCCGCTGCTCCTTCGTCAGTGCGGCTGCGAAGGTTGGTGTCGTAACCCCTGCAACGCACAACGAGCACAGGGCTCCGGCTGCTGCCATGTTCGCGCCCTGCTTGAGCAGCCCGCGGCGGGTGGTTATACGGTTGGTCATCGGCGAACGCAGATCGTTCATAACTCGACCCCCGAATCGTTTTATTAGTCCGGTGTGAGCGCCGAGCTTAGACCGAATTGGGCTCAAAAGATATGCGCTGAAGCTGCATGGAAACCTGGCTTTCTCTCCCGCTACACGCCCCCAATCGAGTCCGAAGCGTCAAGCAACTGGGGAAAGGTTGGTCGAGTTGGGCAGTGCACAATCGTCGTGATTTCTCATCCAACGGTCGCGCCATAGTTGAAATCCACCAAGCACGTACTACGTACCAACATCAATTCCCTGTTGTATCCCCTGCGTTGGATCGTGCGACTCCCAGAACGCCTTCAACAGGAGTCCGGTGCAGACTTCTTCGTAGGTTTGGTTGGGTGTGAGGCCGCCGGCGTAGCCAACCGCGGTAGTGCAGACACCGCGAAGGTGCCAGAAGAGGCGCTCGACACCCCGAAAGCAGCCATGCCGAAAATATAGGCAACCGACCGCTCGGGCTGCACGCGCAGCCCGCAGCGTTTTACAGCCCCCGGCTTTGCGCCAGATTCTCGACTTTCTCAAACATCAGCGACGGCTTATCCCCACCGCGGGAATATTGATGCCGGCGCCCCATTTCGATGAGCGCGGCATCACGCTCGGCGGGCGTGGGATACCAGTGGAGCTTGTGCCACTCGGGACCGAGAAGCTTGCGGAATGGGTCGCCCGGCGGGAGGCTCACGCGGACCCCGTAGGGGCGGAGCTTCTCGATCGGGGGTGTACGGAGGTTTTGTGGCTGGCTGATTCCCATGGGGCGAAAGCTTAAGGGGGGTGGCGGGTGCTCGCAAGGCTGCGTGCTGCGGTTCGCGACGGCAGCCCGCATCACGCGCGTCTAAAACGTCCGTCCCAAGAACAGATAAAAAGCATGCTGCCCTTTATCGTCAAACCCAGACGCCAGGTAAACCGGGCCCAAAAACGTATCCATCCCCAAAAACACGCTGGCGTCGTGCCGCAGGCTGCCGAAGGACGCATCGCCACGGTGATCCCAGACGTTGCCGGTTTCGAGCGAAACGCCGAGATACGTGGGGACATCCAGGTACCCGGGGCCACCACGGCCGATCTGCTTGTAGAACAGGGTTCGGGCGATGGCGAAATGGGGACCGGCGATCGAATTGGCCTTGAGTCCGGACAGATTCAGGAACCCGCCCAGGGGAAAGAGCAGCCGAAGATCCGACGGCGTGGTGACTTGAACGCCACCGGGGGCGGAGCCGGGCACTTGGCCGCCTGACAGAAACAAGCCCTCCGGGGTGTTGAAGGTTGTGCCCCCCGCGGTGGAGAAAACGGCGGTGTAGCGTCCGAGCGAGGCCGCCGCCAGGTAAGAGAATGACAGGCGCTCAAAGTTCTGCTTTTGACCATTCTCGCCGAGCTGGCCCGTGCGCTCGGCGCGCCATTCGATCGTGGCTTGTTGGCCGCGATGCGGGAAGTTGACATCATCCAGATGGTCCAACGACAGGCGGACGAAATACTGCCGGGTATCAAACGTGTCGGACGGCAGATTCGGATCGCCGACACGAACGTCTTCGTGACCCGTGTCGCGCTCGAAACCCGTGCGGATTTCGCCCCAATTGCCCAACTCGTAGCCAAAATCCAGGCCGTAGTCGAAGCTGCGAACGCGGTATTCCGCGATGCGGGTCTGCTCTTCCAGCACATCAACATTGGACGCTGTGGCGCTCGCGTGCGGCACGAAGAAGAAACTCGATGTGTCGGAGATAGGCAGAAACACCTCGGTTGAGATCAACGAGGTCTCGCCTACCTGCAGATCCCAAACCCACTCGCCACCGGGATTGGTGATCTCCGACAGCACGAAGCGGGCAGCGGCGTTGTAACTGGAGTTTCCCTGGAAGTCGTCCTGCAGGCTCAGACCGAAGCGCACGTAGTTGGGGCCCCAGGAATTGCGCCTGGCGGCCAACAACAAGCCGTAGCGATCGTCGTCCTGCACGACCCGATAATCGAGTGCCTCCAGATTCCCCTGGCCGTACATGGTAGTCACGTGGCGCGCGACGGCATCAGGATCGAGCGGCTTGCCGATGACATCCTTGAAGAGCCGATCCAACTTGTTGGAATAGCGCCCGGAGCCTTCATCCACCTTTACGAATTCGATCCGTGGCGGTGACTGCCGGTCGTGATCGCGTTGCGCGACGTAGGAAGCATACTCATCCGCGCTGACAGACAGGCTGGCGAGCCGGGATTCGGCGGCGCGCCCGGCAATCTCGCCGCTGGCGATCACGCGCTGCATGATTCCGAAATCGAACGCGGAGGTTTCGCCCAGCTCCGGCGCGATCAACACATCCTGCGGCGCCAGCTTTGCCAACTGGGAGCGCGAGTTGTGTTGGATGAGGATGGCCAGCATCTGGTTCGAAATCACGGGAGCGCTGCTGAGTTTGTCGCGCTTCAGCAGCTGGGTACCGACATCCACAACAATCAGAATATCGACGCCCATTTCACGGGCGACATCAACCGGCAGGTTTTCCGCGATCCCACCGTCTACCAACAGGCGCCCGTCACGCTCCACAGGCGAGAACACGCCCGGGGCCGACATGCTGGAGCGCATGGCGCTGGTCAGATCGCCGTCCTTCATGACGACCAGATCGCCGGTCTCGAGATCGGTGGCCACCGCGCGAAACGGGGTCGGCAGCTCATCAAAATTTGTGACACTTGCCACCGGCAGAGTGAGCCGCCGCAATGTCTGGTTGAGCTTCTGTCCCTGTATCAGGCCCTTGGGCAACTGAATTTTGCTGCCCCGGATGCCCAGCGGGAACTTCACGAGGAAGTTCTGGTCCTCGAGTTTGCGTCGGAAGGTGAGGTCTTCGCGGGGGGGCCGGTCGCGGAACGCATCCTGCCAGTTCAGCGAGGTCATGATCGAATCGATTTCACGTGGGCTCAAGCCGCTGGCGTACAGACCTCCAACTACCGCGCCCATGCTGGTACCGGCGATTGCGTCGATTGGGATGTGTAGCTGCTCGAGGACCTTTAGCACGCCTACGTGCGCTGCACCTCGCGCACCGCCACCGGAAAGCACGAGGCCGATGCGTGGCCGATGCTGCGCAGGTGCAATCGTCCGATCGTCTGGAGACGCGGAAGGGTCTGCCGGGCTCTGGGCGTTGGCGATGCCCCAACACGCGAGCCACAGACCTGCGAAAATATAACCGAAGACCCCGAGACGGGGCCGGACCGCCCGTGGTGAAATCACGGCGCAAGAATACAGCATGTCGAACAAGAAACTCACACGACCGGAGTCACGGTCCGGCACCGCGCCGGTGGTCACGCGGTTCGGCACACGGCGGCGTACGCCGACCGCCGACGCGTGCCTCAGCGCCCTACTCTTACTTGCGTCCGCCACAACGCAAGCCCAGTCCCCCGACGCCAGCGACTGGGGCTTCTATGGCGGCGACGCCTTCGGCCAGCACTTCTCCAGCCTCGACCAAATCAAGCGCGACAATGTAAACGAGCTGACCGTCGCCTGGACCTACCGCACCGGTGAGCTGGGCGAAGGGTTCACCGCTGCTTCGAAACTCACCTTCGAAGCGACGCCCGTGCTCGCGTTCGGACTGCTGTACCTCGAAACCGCGACGAACATCGTGATCGCGCTCAATCCCGAAACCGGCGTGCAGAAGTGGCGCTACGATCCGAAGATCGACCGCAAACGCCACTATTCCGACGTGGCGGGACGCGGCGTCAGCGTCTGGGAAGACACAGACCCGAAACATGAGGGTGCCTGCACGCAGCGCATCTTCGTTGGGACGTTGGATGCGCGACTGGTTGCCCTGGACGCGGGCACGGGTCAACCGTGCGCAGATTTTGGGGCCAACGGGCAGGTCGATCTCACCACCAATCTGAGAATCCGCGACCGGGATAGTTACGAAGTCACTTCGCCCCCTGCAGTCGTGGGTGACACGGTCGTCGTCGGATCCTCCGTAGGCGACAATCGCGCGGTCGATGTCGAGCGCGGTGTCATTCGCGCCTTCGACGCCAGAACGGGCGCGCAACGCTGGTCATTCGATCCAATACCCGGCGACTCCAGCCATCCCGCGGCCGCTGAGTGGAATCTGGCGCAGGCATCGTCCACTGGTGCGGCCAACTCCTGGGGTGTCATGTCTGTTGATGAGGAACATGGCTACGTTCTCATTCCAACCGGCTCCGCGAGCCCGGACTTCTACGGCGGCAAGCGCCTGGGCAGCAACCGCTTCGCCAACTCCCTGCTCGCCATCGATGCCGCGAATGGCAAGCTGGTGTGGAACCAACAGCTCGTACACCACGACCTGTGGGATTTCGACCTCGGGGCGCAACCTGCGCTGATGGATATTGAGTTGCAGGGAATTCCCGTGCCCGCGGTCATCCAGGCGACGAAGACCGGGATGTTGTATGTCTTCGATCGCGTCAAGGGCCAACCGCTCGTCCCGATCACCGAGAAGCCGGTTCCACAGAGCAAAATTCCGGGTGAAGTGAGCTCGCCCACACAACCGTTTTCGTCCATCCCATCGGTGGTGTCCCAAAGAAAGTTGCTGCCGGAGGACGCCTGGGGCATCACTTTCTGGGACCGCGGCAAATGTCGCGATCTCATCGCCTCTCTTCGAAACGAAGGCATCTTCACCCCACCCGACACCCGCGGCTCCATACTCTCGCCCAGCTACATAGGCGGTATCGACTGGGGCGGAATCGCCATCGACGAATCACGCCAACGGATCTTCGCGGCCGTGAACCATCTTCCGACGGTTGTAACATTGATGTCAGCGGAGACGATGCAGCAACAGGCGAGCCGGGACGACTACCCGCACTCTGAGTTCGCACGCCAAGCGGGCACACCGTACGCAATGCGTCGCGAACCACTCCTGTCCCCGTTTGGACTGCCATGTACGGCGCCGCCGTGGGGCACCCTTGTGAGCGTGGACCTGCGCCGCAATCGAATCGTCTGGCAGGTCCCGCTGGGTTCGACTGAAGGCATCGGCCCTTGGTGGGCCCCAACACGCAATTTCGGCACCCCCCATATGGGCGGTCCAATTGCCACGGCCGGTGACCTCATATTCATTGGCGCCGCCATGGACAACTATTTCCGGGCTTTCGACCTCGAAACGGGCCGGGAGCTATGGAAGTACCGCCTGCCCGCCGGCGGCCAGGCAACCCCGATGACCTATCGCGCAGGCACCGATCACCGCCAGTTCGTCGTCATTGCCGCCGGCGGCCACGGCGGCCTCGGGACCCAGCGCGGGGACTATGTCGTGGCCTTCGCCCTCCCTAAAGGCGCTAAGTCCGGGACAAACGCGGTAAACTGACCGACCCCCGGACGGCGTTGAGAGCTCAATGACCTATTTGATTTTGTCCATTCTGGTGCAGGTCATTCTGATCATTCACGTGATCAAAACCGGCCGCAATCAGATCTGGATCTGGGTGCTGGCACTGCTGTCGATTCCCGGCGCCATTGCCTACATTGTCGTGGAACTGCTGCCCGACGTATTCCGCAGCCGGACGGCGCAGCGAACCGCGCGCGGGCTGAAGAAGGCGATGGACCCCACGGCAGACCTTCGGCGGTTTGAGAACGAAGCGCGAGTCACCGGAAACGTAGCCGCGAAGCAGCGCTATGCCGAAGAGCTCACCCGGCAAGGCCGCTACGACGATGCAATCGAGCAATTCAAACAGGCGCTCACCGGCCTCTACGAGCACGACCCCAATCTCATGCTCGGAATCGCTCGCGCGCAGTTTGGTAAGGGAGATGCTGCGGGCGCGCGTGCAACGCTGGACGAACTGATCCGCCTGAATCCCGACTTCAAGTCGCCCGAGGGCCATCTGCTCTATGCGCGGTCGCTGGAAACAGAAGGGAACGTTGAAAAAGCGATCGAGGAATACCGTGTTCTTGCGACGTCGTACCCGGGTGCCGAAGCGGCCGTGCGATATGCGCAGTTGCTCAATTCACAAGGACGGGGTGATGAGGCGCGGAAGGTTGCGCGGGACCTGCTGGAGCAGGCGCGCATTGCCCCTGCGCACTATCGCAAGGCGCAGAAATCGTGGCTGGACGCGGCGCAACGGCTCGCCTAGCGCAGCCAGCCTAACCCCGCGCAGCGAGCCGCCGCGAACGCAGCGCCACACCCACCGCAAACGCTCCACCAAGCAACGTGAGCGGATCCACCGCCCCGCCTCCGCCACCCCCCGACTGCGCGGGCGTGGTAACGCTCAAACTCGTCTTCCCGATCACACTCTGATCCGACGCCAACACCGCATCGATTTCCACCTGGGTGTTCCCACTCACCTTGGCCGGCGCGGTGTAGACACCGGCCGTGGTGATCGTCCCCACATTCGTATCGCCACCGACGATACCGTTGACTTCCCAGGTAACCGAATCGTCCGTGGTGTTGGCCACAGACGCGGTGAAAGTTTGGCTCCCTGAGCCGGCTTCGACGCTAGAGGACCCCGGGCATACCGCCACGAGCGGCGTCAGCGTCGAAACCGAGCACGACCTATCAGTCGCATTGGCCGGAGCCACTGACGTGGCCGCGGTAGGACTCAACACAACATTGGCCGTATCAACACGCCCCGCGTCATCCGTGACAGTGAGCTGGACCGTCGCATAACCACACGACGGCGCAGTCACCATGGCCGCCGCGCTGGTCGCGTTTTGAATTGTGACAGTTTTCTTCCCAACACTGCTCCACTGATACAAACTGATAGCATGGCCCGTCGCCGCGGCACTGTACTGAGCGCTCAGCGCGACCGACTGACCTGCCGTCACGGATGCGGGCAAAGTGACCGCCGCAATAGGCCTCAATGCGGCCGTTACCGCGCCCAAGGCGTTCGCCATTCCCGCGCCGCAAGTACGGCCATCGAGGGTGCAAATACACTCGAGGGCCTGCACATCAGACGAGCCTGCAGGGACATGACACACAGGTGGCTGAGTCGTCTCGCCCACCGAAGTCTGCGGAAACGGCACCGATCCTTCCTTCAGGCGGGAAAGGAGCTGGCAGGAATTCAGGTTGCTGTTGGTGGACAACATCAGGCTGACGATCCCCGACACAATTGGCGCGGAGAAGCTCGTCCCGAGATTCGGGCCCTTCGGCTGATCATCCGTCGTGATCGTGGTACCGGTGTACGCATCGTCGTTGGCGACCGGCGTGGTAGTTCCCGAGTTGGTGGTCGTCTGGATGGAGT
>Ga0307510_10008513_pt1 | contig 12228 bp, 9 predicted proteins | sample 12_EM_MG_FD_207224 | JGI IMG/M metagenome (GOLD analysis project Ga0307510, IMG submission 207224) | Populus trichocarpa ectomycorrhiza microbial communities from riparian zone in the Pacific Northwest, United States - 12_EM | ecosystem: Host-associated > Plants > Roots > Unclassified | place...
GAAAAAAAAAACAAAAAAATCATTAAAAAAAACCTTGTGGGGAAACACTATAGCAATCCACAATGTTTTAAAGAAAAAAACTAAAAAACTAAATTTTCAACCAGCTCAATAGTAAAAAAATAAAATCGACAAAAATAATTTTGAAAAAAAATTAAAATAAATAAAATAAAACAAAAAAAAAAGAGGATAATTTTGGGAAAAAAAACAAAAAAAAAATAGAAAAAAAATATATGGGGAAAGCTAAAGCTCAAAGCTCAACATTGAAAAAATAAATTCAACAAATATAATTTAAAAAAACAATATGTGAAGGAAACACTACAGCAAAACAAAACCCATGTAGAGGAAATACTGTAACAATCCACAATGTTATTTTTGAAAAAACTACAAAGTTAAATTCTCAACTAGCTCAATATAAAAAAAATAAAATCGATAAATACCAGTTTAAGAAAAAAGAAAAAAAATCATAAAAAAAAAGAAAAAAATCATGTAGAGAAATATTGTAACAATGCATAATATTTTAAAGAAAAAAACTACATAGTTAAATTTTTAATCAGTTTAATATTTAAAAAAATTGGCAAAGTTAATTTTAAAAAGAAAACAAAAACAAAAAAATTAATTTTAAAAAAAAAACATGTAAAGAAAAAAAACAAAAACTAAAAGAATAACACGTGGCCCCACGCGTTTTAGAGTTATTGGTAATAATAATAATAAACACTCTTTAACATGTGAGGAGCGATTGGACATGTCGGCTATTTAGTAAGGATTTCATCATGACCGTTAGATCGCCGTCGTTTCCTACTCTCTTCCAACACCATTAATAATAATAATAATAATAATAATAATGATAAATAATAAATAATAAATAAAGGGACACAAATCCTAATCACGTCACTCGCACACGGTTTTCGCGCATCCATTCTCCGTCTCCGATCTTCAAAAGCTTAAAGAACCCTAACCCTAACCTTCAAAATTTCCCAATTTCCATCACTCAAATCAATTGCTTGTGGAAAGACTAACCCTAATTTATTCTAAACCATCATGCTACTCTCTCCAGGACACTCACCACGCCACCTTTCATCTCCGTCACCATATTCAAATTCCGAAAATACCCTCCAGATCTCCAGCAATTCCTCCTCAATCAACAACACCCCGATAAACCCTAGTAAACACCCCACAGTTCTTGACGAGGACACCTATGTGGCCACCATCGAGAAAATCATCGAGCGCGACTTCTTCCCTGATATCTCGAAGCTACGTGACCGTCTTGATTGGCTCGAAGCTATGAAATCGGGCGATCCGATCCAAATTCGAGATGCCCAGTTGAAGATTATGGAGCGCCGTGGCAAAAAGGTAAACAATCCCAGCTCCGACGGCAGCTTTCGGAGTAGAAATCGAACCCAAACCCCAGGTTCTACTTTTATGCGTAGTCTTACTCCATTTGATGAATTTGATAGCAGGATTCAAACACCTAGCGTTGTTATGGATAGGGGATTATCTAGTAATGCAGAGTCTAATGAGAATGAAGTTGCTGTTGATAAGAATTTGAGTTTAGACGAATTTTTTAGGAGATATACGAGTGAGGATAACGATAGCTTTTCAAAGATATTAGAGAAAGTGAATAGGAAAAGGAAGGAGAGATATGAGCATTTGTTAGAAGGTGAAAAGGAGGATGTTAAATTCATTGGGGATGCGAAGAGGGATAGGATTACAGATGGTTTTGGAACTTCTGATCAGCCACCGAGCACATTGGAAGGATGGAAGTACACAGCGAAGAATTTGCTGATGTATCATCCGGCTGATAGGGGTGAGGCTCCATTGACTGAGGAGGAACAGGCTGTTAGATTGAAGGGTTTGACTAAAGAAATCAATAGGTCCAGCACACGTTTTCATGGTAAGATGTTGGATACTAGGCCAAGAGATGATGGTGTTGTTGAGGTGCTTTATACTCCTGTAGCTGGGGCTACTCCACTTCCTATGTATGATAGGGACGGGGATAAGGCAAAGAAGTATGATTTGGAGGATTTGAGGAGGACACCAGATAGGTTTTATGTGGAATCAGGGAAGAAGGCAGATGATGGGTATAGTTTTGTTAGGACACCATCACCGGCTCCTGGAGTTGATGAGTCGCCATTTATTACTTGGGGTGAGATTGAAGGGACACCAATGAGGTTGGAACCTGAGGATACCCCGATTGATATTGGTGGTAGTGGCAATGGGCCGCATTTTAAAATCCCTAATCCACCTGCACGGGATGTGAAGGCCCATTCATTGTCGAGGGAGGCTTCGCGAAGGTTGAGGGAGAAGTCAAAGATGTTTCAAAAGCCACCGCTGCCCTCTCCAAGTAGAGGGGGGAGCGCTAGTCCAAGTGTGCGGACGCTCTCTCCTGCTGCACAGAAGTTTGTGAGGAATGCAATTTCCAGGTCTTCATCCTCTGTAGATGAAACCCTCCGTGCCAGTTATAGAGGGGCAAGTCCAGGAGTTGGTACTCCTAAGAGTGGAAGGAGTATCTCGAGGTTTGGAAGAGATGGGAGCATAAGTTCCAGGTCACCTTCTGTAAGGGAGAATTCTAATCCTCCTTGGTAAACTGTAATCTTTTCAATAGTGTTATATTCTGCCAAGCATTTGTTTAATGGCAGCATTTATTAGCTATAAATGATGCCTTTTGTTTTTAAGGAACCATGTACCATCGCCTTTGTTTTCTTTTTTCCTCTGTTTCTATATAACTTGTGGGTTTAATGAAAAGAATAAATTATGAAGGATGTGTCATGCGGGAAATTAGTATTCAATAACTGCTCTTCCAATTTAAGGGTTCCATTTTTATTTTTTATTTTTGTGTATGTGTGGTTTGAAGGAAAGATGTCTAGGATTCAAGCTCGCTGTTTTGGTAAGCCGGTCAGACATTGTCAATTCTCAGTTTTGGCTATGCTGAATAAGTGTGAGGATGGCAGAAAACATTGAATTATTTGATGTGCAATTTAAATTTCTTGAGGACATCTAATTGGATCCTCATGTTGGATCAACTTATTGTTCTAGTTAGTAGGTTAAATTCATTTTGATTGTTAGGGTAGTCTGGCCAATACGAAAGGTGCTTCTGAAATGCAAAACAAAATACTTCATATTCTATAACCCCTTGAATTCAAACAATAATCCATTGGGATTATTAATATGATTCTCAGATTACAAGGCTGCTGCCATGTTTATGCTTCACTCATTACAGTGTTAGCAAACAGGGTGCTGCAGATGATAATAAATATAGAAAATGATTTCATTGTTAATGGACTGCAGTGCTCGATGTTCATAATAAGAAGACATTATTATAGAAGTTTATTAGTTAAGCAGAGATTATTATGAACAACTAGTAACTTCTTTACTTAGACCCTCTGTTTGTGCGCCATCGTTGAAATGTGGTCGACTGGCTGGAGCAATCCTTTCCTTTTAGTTCTGGAATGTCACCATGGTAAGCGACTTGGTTATCATCTTCTGGGCCAAATGTTACCATTGTGATGGCCATACTTATTTTAGTGGAATCCAGAGGCAATGTACTTTTCCGGTGACCAAGGGCTTGTCAGGTGAAGGTCCAATTGAGATAACATGTTGTCAATCACAGTTTATATATCTTGACCACCATCGGCACTCCATGATTTAGTCCTTCTGCTGGACAAGCAACAAGTAGCAGGATGGTTTTAGAAAGTGATGCCGAGATTCAATGTTTCAGTTATAGGGCATTGGAGGCAAGCACGGGTAACCCATGAAAGAGGACAGTGAACATGCTCAAACTCCATTGCTTTAAGCGCAGATACGTCTAGAGTCAGGAATACAAATTAAATCTCTGTTTGTTTGATTACAGAGAACAAGCCAGAATAAAATATATACTCTGTGTACTCCATGCTAAGGATGAGATTTTTGTTTTCTACTCATCAATCGGCTTCACTCGGAGGTTCAGTTGCTGAGATCAGTGGACAAGAACAAGCACATCATTGCTTAGCTCCCTCAATTTGAAAGCGTTGAAGATGTGGTCTGAGCAGGCTTGAGAGTGGTTGGAATTTCTTCATTTGCATGATTGCAGGCCTCTTTCACAGAGATTTGAATCGCAGCAACATTTATGTCAATGGGAACAGTATTGGCCAGGTAGGTAATTAATCACTGCTCAAATCTTGCTCGGAATCATGTTCTTCACACCTTCAGTTATTTCTAGGTTCCTTTTAGTTGTTGGGGAGCTTTACAGAATTATTATTATTATTATTATTATTATTCACACCATTCAATTATTATGAAGCTATGCCAGGACTAGAAATTGTTCCCTGTGATATTATATAAAAGGTGTAATATTTTTGCTTATTAATTTAAAAAAGTTGGAAATTTGAAATAAACCTCGACTTCAATTAATTGGGTTACAGAAACCATCGTAGACTAGACATGACTTGAAATTTCTCTTCTGCAGGAGGTTTTGCCACACCCCAGACCAGTGCGCTTTTGAACGGTGAAGATTGGTCGTCAGAATGGTTTTATATGACAGAATCTGATTAGGAATGTAAAACCTCAAGGAAAAAAATCAGGTTTTCATGTCGGGTATAGATACTAACTAGTCTACTCAACCCAAACCCAACCTGAAACCAACTCAAAAAAAAATAATAACCTTATATATCAAGTTAATTATGTACTAAATTATAGCATTTAGGTTTGGGTTCGGGTTAGTTTCGGATTATGAATACTCAAAACCTAATCAGGGTTAGGTTTAGGTTCGAGAAACTCGATTCATGATATTCATTGTCATCACTAGATCTAATCAGCTAATGTTCGCCATTTAAATTACAAAACATTTTAGTTGTTGAAAACCATTTATTGCAAGAGATGATGGGGAAAAATAAGAAGTATCGCATGTCGAGCAAAACTCAGAAAGAACAAGGGAAAAAAAGACTGATTGAAATAATTAAAAAGGGGGGAACCCAAATCCTTAGCTCTTTCTAATGATTTGCCCTCCCCTGTCCAAACAAAGCCTGCATATCATCTTCGACACACATAATTAAACCACTTGGATGCTTCCATGAACTTTCCCGACCAAAAGAAAGGAACTGTTAAAAAAAAGGTACAGCACATCTTACCGAAGAGTCATACTGCTTGTGCCTACGCATACATAGAATACAATAGAACCCAAAAAGACAGTAGGGAGCACTGCGCCTCCTCTGTCAAATAAGTGCTAAGTCACTCAATTCATAAAGGCATTAAGACTTGAAAAATGAATAAAGTAGTGGTTAATAGATGCCTCGCATCAAAAGCAGGAGTTTCTACTGTACAATACCACCACGTTCTCTGATATAGCCTAAACACAAGCAATAACAACTCACATAAAAGGTGGAGTTGAATTCTATAATCCCAGACATGATCGAAAATATTTATATCAGATGCTTCTCTAACTTAAATAATCAGAATGAAAGTGCAATCTAATCAAGAGAAGTAGACACACAGAACCTGCAACGTGGGCAACACTGAATTTTATCAACAGCACATCACCATGCATATAAAAGCCAGATCACGCCCAACCATAAGCATGAATCTAATTTAGTGAAGTATTAGATGAGCATCTTCGAAATATAATGTGAATTTCTCAATTGGAAAATAACTTTCAACATCCCTATATTAAGGACCTAATTCTATAAGCTACATGGTATCATGAATATTAGAGTCTTCAAACGATAATGGTGCGAGTATTCTTCTACAACTACTGGTTGTCCCCCATTTTCAGACACTTATGGTGTTGCTCTTGAGCTGCTGCCAGAATAAAATGAACATTTTACTGCTTATTAATCTGCAATGAAATGCATGGCAAACATCAAAATGTTTTGCTTAAAGATTAATGAACACGAGGTAGAAAACAGCAAGCATATTAAAAGTACCTACAGAAGAATTATCATGGCAAGGCCTTCTTTTCATGCTCCAACACTGTTATCACCCTGCTTTGCAGCATCCTCAACAGTATCAAGAGATATTGGAACATCCTCTATTGTAGCTTTGGCTTTTGGTTGATCAATCTTGTCAGCAGCATCCAAGAGAGTTGAATCACTGGCCTCATCTTTTGTATCAGGAAGCTGCAAGTCTTTTGCCTCTTCAATTGTATCAGGGAGCAGCAAGTCATCGGCTTCTTTAATTGCATCTGGAAGCTGCAAGTCATTGATCTCTGCAGTTGCGTCTGGGGGGAGCGAATCATTTTCCTCTTGGGTTGTATAAGGAAGCTGCGAGGCTTTGATCCTTTCATTCGTGTCAGGAAGCTGCGAGGCTTTGAGCCCATTTGTTGCATCAGAAATATGCAGATCGTTGATCTCATCAATAGCACCATTGGGCTGAACCTCATTAATTGTTGCATCAAAGAGTCCTGAGTCATTGACCTTGTCCGATGCATCAGGAAGCTGAGAATCATGATCACTTATTGTTGCCTGACAAGTTTGTGAGTCATTCATCTTATTTGTTGGCTCACGGGACTGGGAATCATCAAACACTTTACTTGCCTCACCATATATTTTTCTGTCGTTGACCTCAATAGTTGCATGACAAGGCTGAGAGTCATTCACACTGTCAGAGTCTCTACAAGATTGAGAGTCAATGATGTCCTTTGTAGCATTGCTAAGCTTTGCACCATCTTCCTTATTAACCACATTTGGCAGCTCTTCACTGTCACCCTCGCCAGCTGCATGAGATAGCTGTTGAGGATCAAAGTTATCAGTTGCCTGGCATAACAGCAACTGACCAACCTCGCCATCTGCCTGATGCAAGTGCAACTGATCAGCCTCGATAATTGTACCATAAAACTGAGGCTGGTCATCCTCACTTGCTTCCTGATATTCCATTAGATCACCCTTTCTCCTGCGTTTCCCAATACCTTTCCTTCTTATCCTCTCCTTCCCCCTTGACCTTTTTCCTAGTTCAATTTGTGGGGGGACTGAAGGTGTGGCTGGACATTCAATCTGGTCCCTTAAACAGTCCTGCGCAATAAACCTGATCCTTGAAATTGACTCAAATTGCTGTCCATCCAACCCTTTTGTTGAGAATGAATCCGCTAAATAAGCAATTTCCCTTAGACCAGAGATCTGTGACAGTTAAAGAATAGACCATTAAAGATTATTATAAAAAGTAAATGTAATAGCAAAATTGAAGTTTGAGCATAGTCCTACCGTCCTTTGGAACTCGGATGAGAGAGAGATTGGCCTTCCAACAACTTTACGAGTCATTTTCCAGTACCATTGCATGTAGTCGCTTTCATCTACACCATCATCCCCATCCACAATATGGAGTTGACGATCCATCCATTCATTAAGCTCCGACTCCATTTTCCCAGACAAGTCGACCCCACCATCAACTCCTCGACTCTTTCTCAGCCACCGCTCCACATCTTCTGGGATTGGTTGAAGCATGCCATATTGCCTTAGGCAACGGTCAGGAAGGTGTCTTTCTGCCTTGTCGAAGCATATGAGCATTGTCTTTGATCTCCCTAAAATCAAAGTATTTTTTATATCTTTTGGTATTACAGTACTGTCCATAATTTTGTAAGGAAGCCACTCCACCTATGTGTCAACACCACACCAGTTGAATTAGAATTTTTTTTATTCGGTAAGTGGAATAAGAACTGAACTGAAAGCAGTAAAAACCTACATCAGTTGTTTTCAATGAGTCCAGTGCCTTGCGGTAGAAAACAACATCACGGTTTGTTGTTGGCCCGCTTTGTTTTCCCTTCCATCTAAGTACAAATGGAAAATGATCGTGGATGGGGTCCCGATTAAGCTTTGGTCGGCCCACATTTAGGTGAAAGTAGCTCCAACACTACAGAAAGCAAGAACCAGTCAATACCAATATTATATATCCTAGGATGAAATTAGTTGCTGAAAGAAATCCTTGCAGCACGCATCCTGACAAAGAAAAATAAATAAATAAAGGACACACCAATCTCCAAGATGATCAATGGATAGCTATAGTTAAAACATAAATAACCTGCAGTAGTGTTAAGCAACCACAAATGGTACTTTGAGATTTAACACATGCATTGCCGAGTGCTCTATACAAGAAAGCTAATGCTGCTGCTCCCCAGGCATACTCCCCAGCTTCTTCAAAATACGCAAACAAAGGAAGGTACATTACTGGAACCTTATTCCCAGTGGTAGTGGAAAATATTGTACTGCCCACAAGGTACAGAAGATAAGCACGAGTGCAATGCTCAACTTCTTCAATAGGTGCATCTTCAGAACAATGAGAAAAGAACTCCTTCAACCAACTTAACTTCACCATCCCGCCACTCGCGTAGCTAGAGTCTGGTGCTTTCCCTAGAAGCCCTTCACAAACCGAGGCACAAGTGGTGTGTGTTATTCCAATAACAGGCTTCCCATCAATCGCAAGTCCGAGCAACAATGCAACATCTTGGAGAGTAACAGTCATTTCACCAACAGTGAAGTGAAACGTGTTGGTCTCTCTCCTCCACCTCTCAACAAGAGCTGAGATTAGAGGATTGTCAAGACTAATAGCCGGAATCTTTCTCAAGTAACCAAATCCAGCTTTCTCCACCAACTCAATTTGTTTAGGAGTTAGCTTCCATTCACCCAGCTTCGAGGTGTGTTCATGGCATCTTAGCGCACCACGCTCCTGAACACCACCACATAAACAAAGTCTTAGCAGAACACAAACAATGCATGTGCTTTAATGTAACGATCATGAAAAGTAAGACACTATGTTTCCACACAAACACCAACCTGGCCATCCCAAACTGCAGAGGAGACATGCTTGTCTTGATCATACAGTACACTACCATCAATGGGTCCGGGATTCGTATCCATTCACTGCTTCCCACCACCACCACCACCACCACCACCAACGTAAGCAACTGCAACAACTCCATTATTAACCATCCAAAACGCCTCTTTCAACAACTAGCTTGCAGTTATTATTATTATTTTGTAATGATAATAATGAATTAGACTTGAATCGAAATCTTCCATGGATATCCAATTTTTAATTTGCTTTAAACCTAGATTATTGTTCCTATTGGCTAATAGATAATTTACAAAAATTAAAACTAAGAAAAATCAACACCGTAGTTGTATTAACTAGCTCTGGCTGCAGCTTCCGGGAAAATGAAAAAACAAGGAGGAGGAGGAATAGGGGATAAAGGAATTACGAACCTGAAAAAGGAGACTGGGATAAATTTTTAGCAAAACGACGACGGAGAAAGAGTTCTGATTTATCTCCCGCTACGACCAGGAAGGAACTGCTTCGAAAACAAAACGACGGGTTAAGCATCGAAGCGACGTGATATCAAAACCTACAACTAAACCAGCCTCTCGTTTTGGGTTAAACGCGTGTCCTTATACACGTGTCACTTTTTCAGTAGTCTGGGCGGAGCCCCATTTTTTAATGATATGTTTGGGCTATCTAATGTTTCTTGAATGGGCCAACTTAACCACCCATTAAAATTATCAAGAAGAATTTTGTTATTATTATTAATTTTTTTCATTAATATTTAGTTGTTTTTGAATTAGATTTTGTGATTTTTTTTATTAATTTTTTATAGAATTATCATACTTTCAAACCAATTTTCTCATATTTAGTTGCCACCTAATTTTGCGAGTGTTAATTTTTGTTGTCATGTAATTAAAATATGAAATAATTTAAGAAAAAAATAAAGTAATTAAACCTAATTGGGTGCATGACTCAAACCACGAGTTTGACAGGTTCACTCTGTTTTTTTTATCTTTTTTTTAATTGAATTTTTTTTCAATCTTGTTCTTCAATATTGAATTGGTTGGGAATTGGGCTTTATAATCTATTTTGATTTTGATTTTTAAAGGGTTATCAAGGTCTCATGACCTAGATTTTGAGTTTAGCAAATTAACTTGATTTGACCCGAATCAATCTAATATGTTGTCAATTTTTCATCTTAATAAATTTTTTATATAAAAAAAAAGATGTTCAATATGTCACTATCTTAGTATTTAAAAACATGATGTCCAATACGCCTCGGATTTTGAATTTATAATTAGAATTTTTGTTTTTACTAGAAAACATGTCAACAACACCTGGATATTTTTTTCTTATATTAAAAAAAAATATTATGTTACCCCAGATATGAAAGTTTAGATGAACCTAAAAAGAGGATGAATTAAGCTGCCAATTAAAAAGCTTTTTGATAACTTAAAATAATATATAGCACAACCTAATGATTATACAAATAATCTCAAAATAATAATAGAAGCAAACTTAAAAATGTACCAAAACAATCAACATAATAAGACAGTAGATAGAGTTAAAAGAGCATGCATCGGGATTTTTATACAAGTTCGGACAATCATCTACTCTTTTTTTAACCATTGTTAAAGAGTTTACTATCATACACGGTATTCTTAAAGGGGGAGACCAAAACTTTACACAATGTTTTTCACGTGTAAAAGATTGAAAACCTCTTCCAATCCTTTTTCGGGTTCAAGATTTAACCTAATTTTTTTATGGGCTCAACATTAAACCCAATCATTTTACTGGCCCAAGATCAAACTTATCACACTCTGTTTAGAGAATCAAGATTAAAAACATTTCTCAATCCTTTTCCAGTTTCAAGATTTAATCCAATTCTTTTACGAGTTTGAGTTGAAAACCAATCCTCTTACACATGTTAAAGATCAAACCTTCCACCTAATCTACATAGTTATCAAACTCAACTCGGAAGTTAACCCAACCAAGGGGACGGGTTCCGGGTTTCATTGGTCAACCCAGAAAAATTACAAAAAAAATATTTAAAGTTTTAATATTTCATATGAAAAATTAAGAAACAATTCATGTGAATATAGGCTATACATGTTGTAAATAATAAAGTTTAAAAGAATATTTTAAAAAGTTTTTTATCCCACATTGAAAAAACGTAACTTTTTTCTTGTGAACATAGAGTATATATATTAAAGGGTTTCAAATCCCACATTGAAAAGATATTATGTTATCCTTTTTAAGTTGAAGTATTTAAACCAAAAAGTTTTTTATCCCACATTGAAAAAACTTAACTTTTTTCTTATGAACATAGAGTATATATATGAAAGGGCTTCAAATCCTACATTGAAAAATTAACTTTTTTTCTTGGGAGCATAGAGTATATATATTAAAGAGTTTTAAATCGCACATTGAAAAAATAAAATATTTTTCTAGTATTTATATAGTAAACTTTAAAAAGTGTTAATAACCAACTAAAAAAATATGAAAAAAAAAGGTATAGGAGAAAAACTACATTTGAAAAAAAAAATTGGGTCTCGTTAGGGTTCACCCGGGTTATAGGTCGACCCGCTAGATCGACCGGGTTTTGCTAGATTGTTGCATTGGACGGTCTTTTATCTTACCCAGACCAGTCCAGCCACTAGGTCCCGAGTTGACCCGTCAGGCTGATCCAGGTTTAATAACACTGCTAAATAGCCATGTAATACTTGTAAATGTACAAGAGTAGAAAATCTTTCCTCACTAATACTTGTAAATGTACAAGTATCAAGCCATGTAAATAGCCTTTAGAAGTCTTTTTCAAGTCTTTTAAGTGTCACTTACATTTCCTTAATATTACTTTCTTAATAGAGTTAAATGGAATACAAATGGAGCACTTGAAAGAGTTTTGTCAAAAACACTTTAACCTTATTTTTTGATAAATTAAAAGTATAACAAAAGTTATAAAAAGTTGTATGAGACTACAAATATGATTAGAATTTTGCCTTGGATGTTATTTTTTATTTTGCTGAAGAGGGGGATATTCATAGGAGTAAAAGATCAAGCTAGTCATTAGGCATACTCCTCAAAAAATTTATATTTATTAAAAAATTGATTAGATCATTGATAAAACAGTTTAAACTGTTTAAAGATGTTGGACAAATTCTGAAATTTTCATAAAATAGTTAAACCATTTTCCAAACCGATCAAACCATTTCTCAAAAAGGTGATCTTTTTTTTAAATCAACTAAACTAATTTAGATTATGTTCTTTTAAGTCTGTTTAGGTTTTATAGGAGTGGAAAATGGTTCCTAAACAAATTAAAAGTTATTTGATAAACTCTCTTTACAAGATCTTGATCTTTGAAGTTGAAAGTTGTTATGCATCATGTTTCATGTTTGAAGATGAAAACCATTATTGTGTCATTTTATATATCCATGCCTTGCTTCTTTGATGATTTTCTTAAATGATTCTATACTCTTGAATCCTGTACAAATCATCACCAAGCATGTGCAA